>OBII01000026.1_pt1 | contig 75940 bp, 71 predicted proteins | sample 2433771 | NCBI WGS metagenome assembly OBII01 (sample SAMEA2452127, study PRJEB22498) | human gut metagenome | biome: human feces; feature: human gut; material: feces | place: Australia | collected 2012
ACTGTATTTCAATTAATTCAAAGAGCGATTAGTCCACTTTAACGGGACAGTAGTGAAAACATATATAGATATTGTAAAAGATAAGAATTACATTTGTAGAGAATTAGAACAATATTTTAAGTATATTAAAACGATATTAGAAATATGCAGATACTATTAGCAAATGCTAAAATAATGTATGACAAGGCTGATAAAGCTCCATGCTCTACTCCACTCTTTGAATCTGTTGCCGACAAGTTGGCTGCGGAAATGGCAAGGATGGATGTTGGGCAGCTTGGCCAGCAACTGGATTGCAGCTCAAAGATAGCTGCCGAGAACTGGAAACGCTATCAAAACTTTATGGTTGCCGACAAGCTACCAGCCATACTTGCTTATAATGGTCAGGCTTATAAACATCTGCGGGCTAACACTCTCAATGATGAGGCTTTGGACTATGCGCAAAAGCACCTTTGGATAACTTGCTTTCTATATGGTTTGCTTCGCCCTATGGATGGCATCGTGCCTTATCGTATGGAGCATTGTGTGAAGCTTGAAGCTACCAACGACAAGCCAATCAACCAATTTTGGAAATACAAACTTACGGATGTGCTTATAGATAGCGTAAAAGCCGACGATGGCATTCTTATTCATCTTTCTACCGAAGAATATGAGCATCTGTTTGATTGGAAGAGAGTTTGCAAGGAAGTTAGAGTGATACAGCCACTATTCTATGTTCGACAGAAGGATGGTAGACTGAAGATGCAGGCTGTATGGGCAAAGTCGTGCAGAGGAGCTATGGTGCGATTTATATTAAACAACCAACTCCTTACGACAGATGATTTAACCGCCTTCAGCTACGAAGGCTTTGAATATGCACCACAATTGGGCGAAGAGGCTTTTCCTCATTTCGTGAGAGAGTAATCAACTAAAAATTTACGTAATATGGCTCGTATATTTATTGCTATACGATTCGACGACGAGTTTAAGCAAGAGCTTGTTGGATTGCAAAATGCCTTAAAGAACAGAGGTGTTGAGGGCAACTATTGTCCTTACGGCAATCTTCACATGACGCTTGCTTTTATAGGCGAGAAATACGATTTACCGGAGATTCGTAAGGCTGTAAACGAAGTTGCCTTAGAGCCTTTTACTATAACCTTAGATAACTTGGGGATGTTTCCTACTAAAGCTGGAGTTATATGGTGTGGGATTAAAGAGCAAGAGCAAACAACAACCCTTGCTGATAGGCTGCGTGATAGTCTAACAGCTCATGGAGTTTTATATAATACACATAGATTTGTTCCCCATATATCCTTAGTTCAACACCCATCATGCATAGTTACAGATATTGAAGTGCCTAAAGTATCCATCCGTATAGAAAGGATATACGTAATGAAATCTGAGCGGATTAATGGAGAATTGATTTATTCGGAGGTATAATAATATATAAGGTGTTACATCCATAATGTTAGTGTTTTAATGATTCTACAAAGATAATGAGAATCTATCGTATAAACAAATAAGAAATCATTTTCTGAAAGATGTTTTTTAGCCATAATAGATAATGTCTATATTCAGATAGAAAAAATAGTTTGTCTGTATGCATATTGCTTACTATCTTTGCAGAAGATAAACAGCACTCGGCAATTTGTAAGCAAGCTTACATTGCGCTCGTTTGCATTATCTTTGCAACAGAAAACAAAGAAAGGAACAATAATATGGATAAGTTTACAGACATAATAAATAGCGAGCAACCTACATTGGTTGATTTCTTCGCAACATGGTGCGGACCATGCAAGATGATGCACCCTGTATTGGAACAGCTAAAGGAAGAACTTGGCGACAAGATTAGAATCCTGAAGCTCGATGTTGACAAGAACGATGCTCTTTCGCAGCAATATCGCATTCAGTCGGTTCCAACCTTGATGCTCTTTAAGAAAGGAGAGGTGGTGTGGAGACAAAGCGGAGCTATGAGAATAAATGACCTTCGTGCAACATTAGACCCAATGCTATAAAATAAACATTAAACAATAAACATTAAACAATAAACTGATTATGAAAAAATATGTATGCGACGTTTGTGGTTGGGAATACGACCCAGCAGTAGGAGTGCCAGAGGCAGGAATCCCAGCTGGTACAGCTTTTGAAGATCTTCCAGAAGACTTCGAGTGTCCACTCTGCTCTGTAGGCAAGGACGAATTTTCGCCTGTAGAGGAATAAGAAAAGAAGTTTACCTCAATAATATTAAGAGGTACAAATAAGCAATAGCAGGACAAACATTGATTTTGTTCTGCTATTATTTTCTTGATGTTTATAGTAATAAATTCCATTTCATCTTCCCTTCTTATCAAGACTATTTCGTACCTTTGCATAAGAAGAAAATAATTTCTATATGAAAACAAAATCGCTCGCTTTTATAGCAGGTATCATTTTGCTTTTTGCAGGCTTCAACGTTTGCAGGAGTGATATACATCTCTACCCTTCTCTGCCCTAAAGATTTATAATATTCAAATTCAGGTTAAACTTAAAAGAATTAACAATTTATGATAAAAGCATTATTCTTCGATGTAGATGGCACACTTGTTAGCTTCAACACCCACAAAGTACCGGAGTCTACAATTCGTGCTCTACAAATGGCTCACGACAAAGGAGTTAAGATATTTACCGCTACTGGTCGCCCTCTGCAATTACTCAACAACATACCTGAGATACAGCACCTTATGGACGGCTATATTCTCGCTACAGGTGCCTTGTGTATTTATGGCGATACCACCGTTCGCGAAGATTTTATTCCACATAATGAAGTAATGGCTTTTGTCGACTATTGCAGTAAGAACAATATTCCTACCGTCTTTGTGGGCAAAAAAGATATTCAAATCTATAATCGCAACGAGATGGTGAACCATGTGTTATACGACATGCTAAAGGTGACATACAATAAATATGATGTGCCTTTGGAAAAAGTTATCGACCAAGGAATATTGCAGATAACATCGTTCATAACCGACGAACAAGAGAAAGATATTCTACCCCAGCTTCCAGGTTGCGCCTCGGCACGTTGGTTTCCATCATTTGCCGATATAACATCAGCAACAGCCGACAAAGCTAACGGCATACGAGCTATAGTCAAGCATCTTGGTATCGATATAAGCGAGACAATGGCTTTTGGTGATGGTGGCAACGATAAGTCAATGCTCATGGCTGCAGGCATAGGTGTGGCAATGGGAAATGCTGTCGACGATGTGAAAGCGCATGCCAACTATGTAACCACAAGTGTGGATGAAGATGGTATCATGAATGCGCTTCTGAATTTTGGAGTAATATAAAAATAAAATTGTATATTTGCAAGCGGATATTAATAGTTTCTACAATTATGAAAAAACTTCTTTTAGGTATTGCAGCCGCTCTCTCTATGACAGCCTGCAATGAGAACAAACAGCAGCAGCAAACAGCAGATATAGATACTGCAAGTGTGGTAAACGACTTGATGATGAGTCGTAGAAGCATTCGTGCTTATAAAGATTCGGTAATTAGCCGTGAGACATTGAACGAGATTCTGAAATATGGTATCAATGCTCCTAACGGACAGAATCTGCAATCTTACGAAATAAGAGTTATCGATTCTCCTGCCCTTATCGACTCTATAACTCAAGCTGTAGTAAAGGACAATCCAAAGATTGCTGAGCGCGATGGTTTCAAGAATATCTTTGTAAATGCTCCTTGCGTAGTCTGCATAGCCTGCGATACTCAATACGATATGGCACAAATAGATTGCGGACTGCTTGGCGAGAACATCATCCTTGCTGCCTGGGCAAAAGGCATTGGCTCTTGCTGCTTAGGTAGTTCTGCTCGTTGGATTCTTGATTCTCCTTCTGCAAAACCATATCTTGACCGCATGGCTTTCTCTAAGGGATACAAGTTGCTATATTGCATAGCCTTGGGCTATCCTGCAGAAACACCTAAGGCTAAGCCAAGACGCGACGATATGATTAAGTTTATGGATTAAAACAAACAAAAATAATTTAGCTATGAATGTCGGAGATAGAATACCGGAGATTCTTGGTATAGACCAAGACGGACGTGAGATTAAGGCAAGTGACTACCGTGGTAGAAAGATAGTATTATATAGCTATCCAAAGGCTAACACAAGCGGATGCACAGCCGAGGCTTGCTCGTTGCAAGCTCATAAAGAAGAACTTGCTGCTGCAGGCTACGAGATTATTGGTGTGAGCAAGGACAAACAAGCGCTACAGAAAAAGTTTGCTGATGCTCAAGGATTGCAGTTTCCTCTTATTGCTGATACGGAGACTACCCTATTGCAAGAACTTGGATGTTGGGGCGAGAAGGTGGCTTGCGGCAGAAAAACTATTGGTATTTTGCGCACTACATACCTCGTGAATGAAGATGGAATAATTGAGAAAATCTTCACTCCAAAGGAGATTAAAACCAAGATTCATGCTGAACAAATATTAGAGTACGTTAATAAATAATGTGTTCCAATAATATTGTTCAGATATTTATATTATGTTAGGCATGCTATAACACAACAGTCAAAATAAAAGGATGACAGGGGGCAACCTTGTCATCCTTTTATTATGTGATGTTATAAATGAATTATTTCATAACGTCTTTAGCTTCTTCGATTTCGTCGTCATCAAACCATTGAGCCAACTTTGCGTAGGCTTTAGCTTTGATGTCTTCTGACACATCACCCCACACTTTGTGCAAAACATAGACGAGAACACCAAGGTCGTCGGTAAGACCAACTATAGGAAATGCATCTGGAATAACATCTAATGGACTAATAAGATAGCCCAAGGCACCGATAATGATAGCTTTGTCCTTAAGGGAAACTTTGTCGCTTTGCAAAGTATAATAAAGAACTAAAGCCACATACACCAACTTAGCGCCAGCGCTCTTAGCAACTCTTGATATTTTCTCGACAAATCCACTATCTGTGAACTTGTCCTTATACTTCATAAAATCAGGTAAGTTATCCATATATTTAATGTTTATTGGTGATTGCTGAATTGGGATGTATAACAAAGAAAGACTAATAATTTTCTACAGCTTCAAGATAGTTTTCTACATTCTCATTGTATAGAGCCTTGAGCTTGCTGTTGACTCTGAACTTTACGATGAAAAACCAGATACACGATAATACCACACCAACTACCATACCTATTAATGAAGCATTAGTGCCAAGAGCAGTATCGATATGGTCGAAGGCTGAGAAGATGAGCATACTGACTAATATGATTCCTGCAAAAACTGTCATTCTATGGGTTTGGGTGCCTGGAATATCCATAACGTCCTGCTTTTCGGAGAGATAGTCTTCCATCTCAGATTTTGTAATGCCAAAATCATCAAGCTTAGGAAAATCGGGAGTTATGTCATGACGACTTATCTTTCTAAGAATATACATCTGGTAGCTTTCTTCTTCAATTGGTTTCATAATGTTTAGGATATTAAATGTTCAAATTAATAAAGATGAGAGCAAACTATGATTATTGATCTCAAAATAAAAAGTAAGGCAGCGGCCACGTAAGCCGGGTTCTGTTTCCTACGTTGCAAGAACGCAGGTGCTCTGTCATCTATCTAGTTTGCAAGTCGCCCTGCAACTCAAGCGTTCTACCCTCCATCGTTACTCCTCAAAGGGTGTATCGGGCGGGAACCCTTCAACGATGGTATACATGAACTTGCAGCCTCCAGCAGATACAGCCCAAATGATCACCCATTGGCTGGTGGTCTCTTACACCACCTTCTCACCCTTACCTACCATGAAAGATAGGCGGTTATTTTCTTCTACCTTAGCCTACTGTCACCAATAGCTTCTAGTTTCGGAAGTGGAGCCCCTATGCTGCCCGGACTTTCCTCTCGCACCCTAATGGATGCCAGCGACAAAGCCTGACCGCTGCCTTACAAAGTGCAAAGTTAACAAAAATATCGCTTAATCATATACTATAGCAACATTTATTTTTCTTAAACATCATAAAAGAATGCAGAATATCTAATTTCTATTAAATACTATAGCGTGCAGATTAAGAGCCGTTAATACGTTAAATCGAAATGTTAAATTCAGATAAACATTAATGACTTTTTGACATAATTACGATTTTTGCTTCTATATTTGCATGCAAAATCATATAAAGCACGATTGGATTTAACTTAATACGGTTTTCCGATATGCTAAATATGACAGAGATAATAAATATGTAAAACCAAAAAACATTGAAGATATGAAAAAGTATTCAAACTATTTGCTTGCAGGAGTGTGTGTAGCCTCATTGGCTCTATCGGCAGGCTCTTTTATCAAGGTTGAAGCAGCAAGTCCTGCAACACAGATTGCTGGTCAGCCTGTAGATCTGACTTATGCTGCAGAAAAGGCATTACCTGCAGTAGTACATATTAAATATGTGCAGAACTCAAAGGTACAGACAGTAGACGTACAGGCAGATCCATTCGACTTCTTCTCTGATCCATTCGGATTCTTTGGTAATCCACAAGGTGGTGGCACACGTAAGCGTCAGGTGCAGACTCCTAAGAAAGAAGCTCAAGGTTCGGGTGTTATCATTAGCACAGATGGTTATATCGTAACAAACAATCACGTGGTAGAAGGTGCTGACGAATTGACAGTTACTCTAAATGATAACCGAGAATTCTCTGCTCGCATTATAGGTACCGACAAGACTACCGACCTTGCCCTTATAAAGATTGATGGCAAGAATCTCCCTTCTCTACCTATTGGCGACTCTGATAAGTTGAAGGTTGGTCAATGGGTGATTGCTGTAGGTAATCCATTTGGTTTGAATAATACCGTGACTGCTGGTATCGTAAGTGCAAAGGCTCGTTCGCTTGGTGCTAATGGTTTGGAAAGCTTCATTCAGACAGATGCTGCTATTAATCAGGGTAACTCAGGTGGTGCTCTCGTTAATACTGAAGGTCAGTTGGTAGGTATCAACGCTATGCTCTACTCTCCTACTGGTTCATATAGCGGCTATGGTTTTGCTATCCCTACAACTATTATGAATAAGGTTGTTGATGACTTGAAGAAGTATGGAAGCGTGCAGCGTGCTTTGCTCGGTATACAGGGTGGCGATGTATTGAACTACATAAACGACCAGAAAGAAAAGGGCAAGGATGTTGACCTTGGTACAAACGAAGGCGTTTATGTAGCAAAGGTTCAAGATGATGGCGCAGGTGCTTCTGCAGGACTCAAGGATGGCGATGTGATTGTTGCAGTAGACGGAAAGAACGTTACCAAGATGGCAGAACTCCAAGAAGTCATGGCAAGCAAGCGCCCTGGCGACAAGCTTTCTATAACATATATGCGCGATAAGAAGAAGACTACGAAGACCGTTACATTAAAGAACGAACAGGGCACAACAGCTGTTGTTAAGCCTGCCGACTTGGATGTGCTTGGTGGCAACTTCCGCGAGATTACAAACGAGCAGAAGAAGCAGCTCAACATCAACTATGGTCTTGAGGTTTTGAAGGTTAACAAGGGTGCGCTACAGAATGCTAACATCTCTCGTGGCTTCATCATTCAGCGCATCAACGATGAGAGTGTGAAGACTATCGACGATTTGCAGAAGATTGTAAAGGCTGCATCAACAAGCAAGGATCCCGTTCTCTACATCCAGGGTATCTATCCTACAGGTAAGAAGGGCTACTTCGCAGTACCTTTGAACGAAGAATAAACAATAGACTTTGAGAAGACTTAATAGGATTAAGTTTTGGGTTAAGATAAATATTTAATAAAAAGGTAGTCCGACAAAAACAGATTAAACCTGTTAATGTCGGACTTTCTTTTTATGCGTTTTTCTATTATTCTATAATGCTATTATGCATTGATAATCTCTTTAGCTCTATCAAGTGCAATATCAATATGGCTACAGATATTGTCTTGACCTACAATATCATAGAAGCCAGCCTTATTGAGCTGTGAGTGAACTTTCTCGGTTACACCAGAAAGAACAATCTGTATACCTTCCTTCTGACTCATCTCACAAAGGTTAGTAAGGTTGTGGATACCTGTTGAGTCAACAAATGGAACTTTACGCATACGGATGATTCGTACCTGTGGTCGGTCGCCAAGAGTTGCCATAATCTCCTCGAAACGGTTACCAGCACCAAAGAAGTAAGGACCATTGATTTCGTATACTTCTACTCCCTTAGGGATCGTGAGATGCTCAATATTGCCAAGATGCATATCGCTATCCTCATCGTCTGGATTAATCTCGTTAGAGATGACATGAACATCTGTGGTTTCTGACATACGGCGCATGAAGAGCAAACATGCGATGATGAGACCAACCTCTATTGCTATGGTAAGATCGAAGATGATAGTAAGGAAGAAGGTAATGAGCAATACTGTGACATCGCTCTTTGGATTCTTCATCAAAGCAAGGAACGAACGCCAACCCGACATACCATAGCTAACTACAACGAGCACACCTGCCAAACATGCCATTGGAATATACTTGGCTAATGGCATGAGGAAGAGGAATATAAGTAACAACACAACAGCATGCACAATACCTGCGATAGGTGTGCGACCACCATTGTTGATGTTTGTCATTGTGCGGGCTATTGCTCCTGTAGCAGGGATACCACCAAAGATAGGTGAAGCAAGGTTGGCAACACCCTGAGCAATAAGTTCTGTGTTAGAATTATGATGGTCTCCTATGACACCATCTGCTACGGCAGCAGAAAGCAAGCTCTCAATAGCTCCCAAGATGGCAATTGTGATAGCAGGAGATACAAGGTTCTTGATTGTTTCCCATGAGAGTGCTGGAACTGTGGCCTCTGGAAGTGAATTGCTGATAGCAAATCGGTCGCCAATAGTTTCAATGCTCTCAACTCCAGCAAATTGCTTAAGAAGTAATGCTGCTACAGTCATTACGATGATTGCTACGAGCGAACCGGGAATCTTCTTGCTTACCTTTGGTGTTAGCATAATGATTACTACACTCACGATACCTATAACAGAACTCCAAAGATCGACTGTAGAGAAATTATTAAAATAACATATCCACTTTTCGATGAAGTCAGATGGTACAGAGGCAATATTCAAGCCAAAGAGATCTTTTACCTGAGTAGTAAAAATGGTAACAGCAATACCGCTTGTGAAGCCTACTACTATAGGATATGGTATGAACTTAATGATGGTGCCAAGATGCAAGAATCCAAAAAGAATGAGGAATACACCTGCCATAAGAGTTGCAATTGTAAGACCCTCGATGCCATATTGCTGGATAATGCCATAGATGATGATAATGAAAGCACCAGTAGGACCACCTATCTGAACTTTGCTGCCTCCAAGTGCTGAGATCACGAAGCCAGCAACGATGGCTGTGATGATACCCTTCTCAGGGGTAACACCAGAAGCAATACCAAAGGCAATAGCTAAAGGCAGAGCAACGATGCCCACGATAATTCCGGCCATAAGGTCGGCAACAAATGTTTTACGATTGTAGTTCTTCAAGCACTGCAACAATCTTGGCTTGAAATCAAATGTTTGTACCATAACTAATTACTATTGAACAAATATTCTTTTTGTTATTTTATCCTTGTAATCTTTTACTTTTTACCCTTTACTCTTTTACGCTTATACCATTATACCATTTATACTTGCGTAATAAAAAAAAAGATTTGTGTTAAAGTGTATGCAAAGGTACAACCATTATTTTAACCAACAAAATATTTATTTAATAAAGTTTCACAAGATGCATGGCGAAATATTTGGGAGCCTAAGAATTAATTACTAATTTTGCAAGATAAAATGCACTTATAAACACATATATATAAATATGAAGAAAAATCTAATGTTGTTGGCTATGCTGTTTCTCGGCATCATGTCAATGGAAGCAAAGAATGAGAAACAGCCTACTTACTTGTATGGCTTTGCCACTTCATTCAACGATTCTACTGTATATTTTGCTGAAATTCAACTACTTGATGATGCTTGGGTAGATTCAAAGACTAAATTCTTGTATGGTCGTGATTCTTATTCGTACCAGTTACGTGACTATCTGAAGGCTAAAGGATTGAATGCTCCTACATGCGTAACTGGATTTGCCAATACAAAGAAGAAAGCAGAAGAGAAATTCTTGAAGCTAAGAAACAAATATCTTGCTAAAGGAAAATTTGATATCAAATACTTGAGCGTTAGTGACTTTAAGTATACTCCAGTTGAATTTGACGAAGAAACTGTATATGTAGACTCTTCTAAGTCGAAGAATCTTACACCAAGGCAAGTTAAAAAAGCAGAGAAGAAATCTGCAAAACAAGAGCAGAAAGCAACAAAGAAGGAGCAGAAAGTACAAGGAGAATAATGACACCTAAGACGGATACAGCAACTTTCGTTTACCGTATAGCAGAACATAATCTTCGACTCACGTTTGCAAAGTTGGATATCAACAGTATGGAGTTGTTGCCATCGATGAAGCCTTTTAGGATAGAAAAGGAAGATGGCATGGGTGATGACTTGTTTATCGATATGTTGGTAGATGACACTATTCGACCTGTTGATAAAACAAGACGTGAGCGTATAAGGGTTTTCGATACTGGTAATGGTGATACTATCGTTGACAAGATCGACGATGGTGGCTATCAGTTTATCATCAAGAATATAGACGGCTATTCATGTTGCTTGCTTATCACAAATAGCACCTTCGATAAATGTAGATGTGCGTTGAATGGTAATAATAGCATGCGACAGTTTGGACTGAACAATGCATTGATGTTGGCTTATGCTTTTGCCGGAAGTTTTAAAGGTACAGCACTGATACACGCATCGTTGGTAAGACAGAATGGCAAAGGATATGCTTTTACAGCTAAGAGCGGAACCGGTAAGAGTACGCATGTGGGTTTGTGGCTAAAGCATCTGCCTGGTTGCGATCTAATGAATGATGATAACCCTATTATAAGAATCATTGATGGTAAACCATATATATATGGTGGACCATGGAGTGGAAAAACTCCTTGCTATAGGGATGTAAAAGCAGATCTTGGTGCTATTGTTCATATAAACAGAGCGTTGGAGAATAGTGTTGAAAAGAATTCACCTATAGAAGCTTTTGGTAATGTATTACCAGCATGCTCAACAATGAAATGGGATAGTACTATCTTCAACAACCTTTGTAACATAGTAACTAAAATAGTAGAAACAACAGGCATATACACCCTTCATTGCCTGCCTAATAAAGAAGCGGCTATAATATGCAACAAAGCAATATCAAAATAAAAGAACTTCAGTTTACTAATGCTGATTTTCTGCCAGAGGTAGTGAAGCTTGTAGAAGAAGGACATACCTGCACAATTCAACTTCGTGGTTTCTCTATGCGCCCATTCTTGGAAGATAATCGCGACAAAGCATTGCTTGCAAAGCCAAAAGCTCTGAGAGTTGGCGACCCTGTATTAGCAGAAGTTAGAAAAGACTTTTATGTATTGCACAGAATTATTGATATAGACACTAAGAACAACATCGTTACGTTGCGTGGTGATGGTAATGTCAATAACGAAACTTGCCGACAGGAAGATGTGAAAGCATTAGCTGTAGGTTTCTATCGCAAAGGACGAAAAACTCTAGATAGCATAGACAGCAGAAAGTGGAAGATGTATTCGGCTATTTGGACCAGACTCTACCCTATTCGTCGCTATCTGCTATTCATATATCGTAAGGTGTTTGTTTAGAGATAACAAACTTGTAATACTAAATAGAATTATCAAAACTAAACCATATTGAACATGAAAAAGAAATCAGGTTTCGTACTTAGACAAGTATGTGGAGAGAATATAATAGTTGCAGAAGGCAAAGAGAATATCGACTTTAGCAGTATCATAGCTATGAACGAGAGTTCTGCTTATCTTTGGGAGAAAATTGGTGAAGATTCTTTCACTCCTGAGTCCATGGCGACAATGCTTACCGAAGAATACGATATCGATAATGCCACAGCCCTTGAAGATGCAACAACACTTGCAAGACAATGGATGGAAGCAGGTATTATTGGGGAATAAAAAAGACAGCGACCAATTGTATCACTACAACTGGTCGCTTTATTATGCTGGAATGTGTTTTGGTTCGAATAAATTACTCACCAAAATATCTTTTGTAAAGACCGATAAAGCCTGCACAATGGCGAGCTTCGTCTTTAGCCATTTCATGAACTGTATCATGAGTTGCATCCATGCCTGCAGCCTTAGCATTCTTGGCAATTCGGAACTTGTCTTCACAAGCACCACGCTCTGCCTCGATACGTGCAGCAAGATTACTCTTAGTATCTTTCAATACGTCACCAAGCAACTCTGCAAACTTACTTGCGTGTTCTGCCTCTTCAAAAGCATAACGCTTGAAAGCCTCCGCAACTTCTGGATATCCTTCGCGATCTGCTTGACGAGACATTGCAAGATACATACCAACCTCACAACATTCTCCATTGAAGTGAGCCTCAAGATCCTTTATCATCTCAGGAGTAGCATCCTCATTGCGAGCAGCGCCAAGAGTGTGAACAGTTGCAAACTCAGGAGCATCAGAAGGATCTGTTATCTCTTTGAATTTGCTACGTGGAGCTTTACACAAAGGACATACTTCAGGAGCTTCGGTTCCTTCATAAACATATCCGCAAACGGTACAAATGAATTTCTTCTTCATAGTTTATAAAATTTTATGTTATGTTATTGTATTATTATATTGATATTATACATCTTGATGTATTTACCATTTACAAAAATACCTACTTTTAATGAGAAAAAGAAGAAAAACTTGATATTTCTGCAAGTCTTTAACAACATTTAGTTAAGACTTGCAGAGATATTAGATATCGTTTGCATTTGTGAGCAAACTACTATTTACTCTTTTTAAGTTCAGCACCAGGATATAAATCAAAACGAATCTTCTTTCCTTTGGTATCAATCTTGGATTTATCCCATTTACCATCAAGAATATAGATGCGAGTGGTTTTACCTACAGGAGCTTCGTCGATAGCTTTTTGCAATGACATATAGTTTCCAAAGCCTCGCTTAGAAACAACAAAATCATAATGGCGCACATGTTTCTTAAATGCAGGTACTTCCTTAGCTAAAGCATCAACAAGGAGTGAAGCAACATTGTGAGCACCATATATATTATAATGTGTATTGTCTTGACGTCCCTTAGGAATGGAAGCAATTTCGCCTGGTTTGAACCACATATGAAGTTTACGTGAACCTATAATGCCAAGCGACTGCTCATAGTCGTGAGTAATTTTGTTAGCATCAACAAAAGGTACATTCATCTTCTTAGCAACGTTACGTGGCGACAATAGATATGCTCCATGAGTATCTATAAGTGTGTCGGAATTGATTTTTTCGTCTGTATATACAGTGTTACGTAGAGATTCATCATCAATGCCATTGTCAGATTTGCGGAAGAAATTGCGTCGAACAACTGAGTTCATCAATACAGGAATACCTCCCTTTTCTCGAGTTTCGTTTACGTAACGAGTAAGTGTGGCATCAAATGTGGTGCCTGGTTCGGTATATCTATCAGCCTTCTTCTTTTCATCGTTGTGACCAAACTGTATTATTACATAGTCGCCAGGTTTTATGAGGTCGAGCACTTTTGCCCAATGGCCTTCACCTATAAAACTCTTTGATGAGCGACCATTCAAGGCATGATTGTCTACTCGAATCTTAGAATCAAAGAATCCTTGTAATGCCATTCCCCAACCACGCTCAGGATTAGTTTCTGGATGAGACTTATTGGCTGCTGTTGAATCGCCAACAATAAATACAGTAGTATGCTTATTGCTCGAAGCAAATAAAATAGCAGCTACGCAAAGAAGCAAGGAATTGATAATAGTCGATAGTTTCATAATAGTTTTTTTGTTGTTTGTTTTATTTAAATACAATATATAGTAACGGCTTTGCCAAAAATGTAAATATGGTGGAGCTTTTTATGTCTCCACCATATTATATATATAATTGAATTAAGCCAAAACTTCGGCAATGAGCTCTTCTGCAGAAACAAGCTTTTGTTGGCCAGTCTCCATGTTCTTTAAGGTAAACTTTCCTTCATTCATCTCGTTCTCACCAGCAAGTGCAACAAAAGGAATATGTTTGGCATTGGCGTAGCTCATCTGTTTTTTCATCTTTGCAGAATCAGGATACATCTCTGTACGTATGCCTGCAACACGAGCCTTGGAAACTGTTGGCATACAATAAGCAGTCTCCTTGTCACCAAAGTTAATGAACAACAACTGAGTTGCATTAACAGCATCTTTTGGATAAAGGTCGAGAGTGTTGAGAACATCGTAGATGCGATCAGCTCCAAATGAGATACCTACTCCACTCAATCCTGGCATACCAAAGATACCTGTAAGATTATCGTAGCGGCCACCACCTGTGATAGAGCCTATCTGAACATCAAGAGCTTTAACCTCGAAGATTGCACCTGTATAATAGTTAAGGCCACGAGCCAAAGTGAGATCTAGTTCTATCTCATTATTCAAGCCGCAAGATTTCAATGTATCAAGAATAAAGCGTGTTTCCTCAACTCCCTTGAGTCCGATTTCGCTGTCTTTCAACACCTCTGCAATAACGTTGAGCTTTTCATCGTTAGTGCCAGAGAGCGAGATGATAGGCTGAAGCTTTGCTATAGCCTCTTCGCTGATGCCATCGTTGCGCAATTCTTCGTTAACATTATCGAGACCAATCTTATCAAGCTTGTCAATAGCTACTGTGATGTCTACAATTTTGTCTGCTTCTCCAATAGTTTCTGCAATACCTGAAAGAATCTTTCGGTTATTGATCTTGATACATACGCGAACACCAAAGCGTGTGAACACAGTATCAACAATCTGCATAAGCTCAACCTCATTAATAAGAGAATCTGAACCTACAACATCAGCATCACACTGATAGAACTCACGATAGCGACCCTTCTGAGGACGATCAGCACGCCATACTGGCTGAATCTGATAACGCTTGAAAGGCAACTGAAGTTCGTCGCGATGCATAACGACATAACGTGCAAAAGGTACGGTGAGGTCGTAACGTAATCCCTTCTCACACAATCGGGCAGCAAGGCGTAGTGGGTTACGCTCCTGAAGCTCTTCCTCACTTACCTTTGACAAGAAGTCGCCAGAGTTAAGAATCTTGAAGAGTAGTTTGTCTCCCTCTTCACCATATTTACCCATAAGAGTCTGCAGGGTTTCCATGGCTGGAGTTTCTATCTGTAGGAAACCATAAAGAGCGTAAACACTCTTTATGGTGTTAAAGATATAATTTCGTTTAGCCATTTCCAAAGGTCCGAAATCTCTCGTACCTTTGGGTATGCTTGGTTTCTGCGCCATTTATTAATATTTAATGTGTAAAGTTTAATGTGTAATGCTTAATGTCAGAGCCATATTTACCTTCAAAGTAAATACTAAACATTAAACATTACACACTATGAATTTATTTACGTACGATAGTCTGAGCACGGTCAGGACCGATAGAGATGATGCCGATTCTTGTTTCAAGGAATTCCTCGACAAAGGCAATATAATCCTTGAATTCCTGTGGGAACTGATCCTCAGAAGTAAAATGTGTCATATCAGTCTTCCATCCCTTGAACTCCTTGTATACAGGTTCTACGTCATCGATCTCGTAAGGGAAATCTGTTGTTACAGAACCATCCTTAAGTTTGTAAGCTACACAAGCCTTGATAGTGTCGAAACCATCGAGGACGTCGCTCTTCATCATGATAAGTTCGGTAACTCCATTAACCATGACAGAATATTTGAGCTGAACGAGGTCACACCAACCACAACGACGCTCACGACCAGTAACAGCACCATACTCATGGCCAAGTTCGCGGATCTTAGCACCAGTCTCATCGAAAAGCTCTGTTGGGAAAGGACCTGCTCCAACGCGTGTGCAATAAGCCTTCATGATACCATATACACTGCCGATGCGGTTAGGGCCAATGCCAAGACCGATGCAAGCACCTGCACAAATGGTGTTAGAAGAAGTTACGAAAGGATATGAACCGAAGTCAACATCAAGCATTGTACCTTGAGCACCCTCGCAAAGAATATTCTTGCCAGAGCGGAGCACCTTGTTGATTTCAACTTCGCTATCGATAAGCTGGAACTGCTTCAAGTATTCAATACCCTCCATCCATTTTTTCTCAACCTCTGTGATATCGAAGTCTGTATAACCAAGGCTAGCGATAGTTTTGAGGTGAGCAGCCTTGTGTGCTGCATACTTCTCCTCGAAGTTGTCGAGGATATCGCCTACGCGAAGACCTGTACGGCTTACTTTGTCGGTATAAGTAGGGCCTATGCCCTTACCTGTAGTACCAACCTTGTTTTTACCCTTTGAAGCCTCGATAGCTGCATCAAGTACACGGTGGGTTGGCATAATAAGATGAGCCTTCTTAGAGATATAGAGACGACTCTTGAGGTCGTGACCACTCTTTTCTAAATCCTTGGCTTCATCCATGAAAAGGTCTGGAGCCAATACGACACCATTACCGATGATGTTAACCTTGCCTCCCTGGAAGATTCCTGAAGGGATGCTACGCAAGACATACTTCTCGCCTTCAAACTCAAGGGTATGACCAGCATTAGGACCACCCTGAAAACGTGCAATAACATCGTAGTTAGGTGTCAACACATCGACAACCTTACCTTTGCCTTCGTCGCCCCACTGCAATCCGAGCAGGACATCAACTTTACCTGTATTCATTTCTTCGTATTTGATTTATGATGTTCCATCAATGTTTTGTTTCTTGTATTCTTAGCCATGCACGACGAACATATACCATATATATACAATGCAAATCCCTCTTTACGGAATCGCGATAGCTTGGTATTGTTGACGGCATCTATTACGATTTGCGATTTAAGTTCTGTAACCTTGCCACATACTGTGCAGATTTGATGGCAATGATTGTTTGCAACATCGCAAAGTTCGTATCTAGTACCCGTGGGCAACTTATGCCTAACGATAATCCTCAACTTGATAAACAATTTAAGAGTATTATATAATGTGGCTCTGCTAACTATGAAGTTTACATCAGCCAACTTGTTGCTAAGCTGCTCAATTGTGAAATGTCCACGTATATCACATACAGTATCAAGAATGGCGTACCTCTCAGGAGTATGCCTGAAATGGTTTGTTTCAATGTAGCTATCCAGGATAGCTTTCATTCGTTTCTTGATATCGTTGTTCATATTAATATATGTATAGCTTATTAATAAACTCTCGGACCAAAGATGAAAGTACCCACTCTAACTTCTGTAGAACGACAACTGACAGCTATCTTATAGTCGTCGCTCATTCCCCATGATCTTTCGCAGAAAGAATCATCATCGGCAAAATATGCAGCCTTTACTTCATCAAAAAAGTCGGCAGCAGTATTCATCTCGCTTCTAATTTGATTTTCATCGTCAGTATTTGATGCCATCATCATCAGTCCTGAGATATGAACATGTTTCATACTGCGCCATTCACCATCGGCAAGTAGCTTTCTGCAGTCGTCAAGTGAGAGTCCGTATTTTGTAGCTTCTTGCGCTATATGTAGTTCGAGAAGTACGTTAATAACCCTATCGTGCTTAGCGGCCTGCTTTTCGATTTCTCGAAGGAGCTTCAATGAGTCTACTGCGTCTATCATCGAGATATAAGGTGCTATGTATTTCACCTTATTAGTCTGCAGATGACCTATGAAATGCCATTCAATATCAGAAGGCAATTCTGCCACTTTCTGCTTTAGCTCTTGCTCATGACTTTCGCCAAAGACTCTTTGTCCAGCATTATAGGCTGCCATGATATACTCTGAAGGGTGATATTTGCTGATGGCAACCAATCTCACGCCATCAGGCAAATTGCCCAGCACTTCGTGAAGATTATGTGCAACATCAACATTTATCATACCTGTTCTCCTTCCTTTTGTTGTTCTGCCTGTTCATATTCAGGCACATCATTGCGCTCAGCAGGCTTCTTTGTTGTCACATGCTCGTATACATCCATAATCATTGTTTCTGCAAGATTAGAGATGACATAGTCAATTTGGGTTGTACCCATCACTTCCTCAATATGCTTTACAGCACCAGGGAAAGAACTTGCCTGAACGAGATAGTAAACAGCTGTACGCTTCTCTTTCTCTGTTTTTTCATCAATAGTGATGAATTGAAGTTTTGCCTTATACCAGCGATCATCGTTGACATTCTCGCTAAAGAAAATCTCTTTATACGAAGCGTGCTTGATGTCTGTTATAGTGAATTCGCCACTAATATATGAAGACATTTCTTCAATAATCTTGTTCTCAGCCTCAGTAAAGCTAAGAGCATCGACAACATACTGCTCAGAAACTTTCTTTTGCATGCCGTCTTCCATTGTCTTTTCGTAGCGTATCTTGGTTTCGTACCAATCTGATGTTCTGCTTCTCATGTTATATTTTTGATAAAATATTGATGTTTAGCCATTGTCCTTTTTGCAGACGTTGACTATTATTTATAAACTTGATTGCAAAGGTAACAAATTTTATTCAAAACCATGCAAAGCTAAACAAAAAGTAGCATCGAAGAACAAAAAACTATAAAATATCCAGTCCTGCGGCTTTAGTCGCATGCTTGGCAATTCTTTCATATACTATGCCTAAGTCTGCAAATCTAACTAATGAGTTCATGGCAGCATGTGCAACACCGACATTATTTCCTTGTAGTGCTGTTATTGTCTGATCTACATATTCATTAATACCACGCTCGTTAGGTTCCTGTCCATTACTAAAGAGCCTGCCAATAATACAGAAACCACATAGCTGATATAATGGCTTATCAGAAGCTATCCATTTGTAGGCAATTTCAGGAGCGTAATCTACATACTGCAAAAGATTGAGAGCAAGCATCTCTGCCATTTCTTGAGACACTACTTGCTCCATCCATATATCAGCAATCTCTGCATCCATTTTGTCTGCAGGCATTAGCATTGTTGCTAGTATCTTACACTCACGGATATTCTCTTTCCAAAGTGCAATAGCCAATTCGAAATCTTTATCATATTTCGAAGCAAGTGTTCTAAGATTAACGAGGTTTACTCCCCAGTTAATTTTATATTCTACACCTTTCTCTCTCATAGAGTGGCACGCAACTCCATTCATCATAGAACGGAATGAGCGCTTTATCTCTTTCAGTATTTCGTTTTTTTCTTCAGTCATAATATATAAAATATGTATTAACATAATTAAGACGTATGCCATACGCGTGATAACGATAGCATACGTCTGATAATTCATTTATAGTAACCCATATTCTTGGCTATATCTAAGCATCTGCTGCTCGTAGGTTTCTGTATAGTCAGCAACCACATCCTTTACTTCACCATTATCAGTATAAATGATTTTAAGCCAAGGGTTTAAGAAACCTTTATAAGGCGCTATATTAAGAGTCTTATATCGCTTAAGAATCTCGCAATGAAGTTCAGCATCAACCTTCACGCCATAGGTTTCTACTAGTTCTCTTGCTGCCAAGAAATCACCTTCGCTCTTTATTCGCTGCACTTCAGCAAGTAGATGAGCAAAGACTTGACGAAGCTTCTGATAGTCGTTTACAATAACATAAGTTTTGCCATCAATTTTCTTTAGTTCTACAGCGCCATCGCCATTATCAAGAGCCCAACGTGCTATCAATGCACGATTGCGCATATGGGCTTCCTCTATCTGATGTCCTGGTTTGATTCTAACTAGCTGAGTCATCAAACCATTCATCATATAGGTATAATATTGTGATTTATAAGCCCCGGGATTTGGAACAAGTCCAAGGTCTACAAGCTTTTGATCGGCAATATAATATAATCCGAACAAGTCTGCTCGAGCTTCCTCGATGGTATTAGAATACGCCTTTAGTGCATCAGGGTCTACTCCTGGAAGAAGTTGACCACTACCATGACCAAGACATTCGTGCAAATCTGTATGTAAATCATCGCAGAGATCACCATATTTGTTAATAAATGAACGAGTTGGCTCGTCTATAACAAACTCTTTATCAAAACCATTGCCTCTTGCAGCCTTATTATAAGCGTCTGTTAGATTACCTATAGTAACACTCTTAGAACCATGTTCTGCTCTTATCCAGTCAGCATTAGGTAGATTAATGCCGATAGCAGTTGATGGATATTCATCGCCACCAAGCATTGCCGCACAAACAACGTTGGCTGTTACACCTTTCACGATCTTCTTCTTAAAGCGAGAATCTACCGGCGAGTTGTCTTCAAACCATTGCGCATTATCACTAATAGTACGTGTGCGACGAGTTGCTATTAGATCTTTATATTCTACGATGCCTTCCCATGAAGCTTTTAAGCCAAGCGGATCGTTATAGACTTCGATAAAGCCATTAATAAAATCTATTCGACCATCTTGTTCTTTAAGCCATTCGATAGAATATTTATCAAATACTCGCAAGTCGCCTGTCTGATAATAACTTATAAGTAGAGATATAATCTTTTGCTGCTGCTCGTTTTCTGCATATTCGGCAGCTTGACGCAGGTAAGACACTATTATTTCTATAGCCTTGCTATACATGCCGTCTATTTTCCATACTTGCTCTATCAATTCTCCATTCTGTTTTACCAAACGAGAGTTGAGACCAAACGAAGGAGGATTCTTGTCGACTGTAGCTTTAAGCGAAGAATAATAGTCTTCTACTTCATGTTGCGAAACGTCATGATAGAAATTGCAAGCCGAAGTTGCCACAAGATCGCATCCTTCAGCTTTATTAACCTTCTTTGGCAAGAAGTTAGGGTCGAAGATTGCAGACTTAAGTCTATCAAATAAACCATCTACAGTCTCACCTTTTGCCAATGGCAACAAAGAAGGTTCGATGCTTTTCATAGCATCAAGAAGGAATGCTGGAGAGAAGTCGGGAGCAAACTTCTCAGAACCATAATGATGGTAGATACCATTGCTAAACCATATACGCTTAAGATATATAGTCATAGCTATGAAGTCTTCACACTCTTTGTTACCCTGATAATTAACATATACGGCCTCTAACACCTTTCGGATGTCGAGGTTATAAAAACCAAATTGGTCGGTAGTGATATCTCTACCGGCCAATGTTGCTTTACTCAAATAATAAACATAGAGCTTTTGTCTTAAAGACAAAGATTCGAAACCATTGAGACGATAACGTAGCATCTGTAAGTCAGCAAAGCGCTCGCCAGAATAGCAAAAACCTTCAAACTCTGAATTTTTATTCTGCTGTTGCATTTTTTACTTTATTCTTAGAACCTGGCTTTCTTCCTCTTTTCTTTGGCTTTTCAGCTAATTGAGGATGTTGAGCCAGATGTGTCATCTTGTATTCACGAGGAGTCATACCTTTAAACTTGTAGAAGGATGCATAGAATGACTGACGGTTTGCAAAACCCACCATATCAGAAATATCCTCCATGTTTAGGTCTTGGTAACGTTTGTCGACCAGCAAAGTCATCGCCTCGTCAATACGATATTTATTGACGAAAGAAGTGTAGTTCATGTGGAAACGAACATTGACAACTGCTGAAATGTAACGAGTATTAGTATGCAAATCTTCTGCAAGCTGTTTGGCAGAATAATCCTTATCTTTATACTTCTTTTGTATAAGAATAATTTCTAGGATTTTCTCCTTAAGCTCATCCATTAACTTTGGGCTTACCAAGGTACGATAGGCAGCCTCTTTCTCTTTGCGTTCAGTAATGTTATACTTTGCCATGATCTTTACCTTTTAATATTTATATTTCTTTCTGCAAATTTATACATTAATTCTTTAACATAAAAAGTTTTTATAGTTTTTTATGGTTAAAAAAGCAAAAAGTATGACATCACATTTATTACATTCACATTATGTGTTCAACATGCCATTAAACTGCATGCAGATTAAGGCTAACTTTATGGTATCCATATTATAAAATGTCGTGAGAAAAGCTTGATATCTTTTTGTTAATCCACAGGATTTGTCTAACTTTGCATTATCTTTACACAATATAGATTAACGCAAGAAATTATGAAAAAACTATTCTTAACTACCATTTTATTGGCTTTTGTAGCTATCAGCATTTCTGCAAAGAAACATTATACCGTAGTTTTATCGCTTGATGGCTACAGATGGGATTATACACAATGGTATAATACTCCTTTTATGGATATGATGGCAGAAAAAGGCGTAGAATCAGGACTTATCCCCTCCTACCCTTCTAAAACATTTCCAAATCATTACACCTTGGCTACAGGATTGTATCCAGACCATCATGGCATAGTGGCTAATAATTTCTACGATGTTAAGACTGGGGAATCATTCTCTTTAGGCAATGCAGAACAGAAAACTAACCCTGTATATTATGGTGGCGACCCTATATGGAATACTGCTAAGCGACAAGGACTTAAGACTGCTGTTTTCTATTGGCCAGGTTCTGATGTATGTGTAGGTGGCAGCTACCCTAACACCTATTATATATATGATAAGCAACCAAGACTCACTATGCAACAACGTTTGGATGGAATAATTGAGCAATTAGCATTGCCAGAAAAAAAGCGTCCAGACCTTATAATGGGATATTTAGAAGAACCCGATGGCAATGGTCACAACTTTGGACCACAAGGAAAACAGACTAGAGCAATGGTACAAAAGGTTGACTCTATGCTAACAAACTTTTATAAACGTATGCAAGCTCTACCTATTGCCAATGATATAAACCTAATTATCCTCTCAGACCATGGTATGGCATGGGTAGCAAAAGGTAATAATGTGCCAATACGTCATTTGTTGAAAGACGAATGGTTGGTAAAGATTGAGGGTAATATTCCGGCTAACATCTATGTGAAACCAGGATGTCAGGATTCTGTATATAATGCTTTGCATGGTATTGAGCATGCAAGAGTATGGAAGAGAAATAATATACCCGATCGTCTTCACTATGGTACAAATAGTCGCATAGGCGATGTCATTGTAGACCCAGATTTAGGATGGCTTATACAAGATAGGGAAGCAAATGAAGGAGGAGCTCATGGCTTTGATCCTGAATATAGCGATGTTCATGCTTTGTTTCGAGCTGTTGGTCCAGACTTCAAACATATAAAATTCCCTCACTTTGCCAACGTCAATGTTTATTCCCTTATCTGCCACCTTTTAGGCATCAAGGAGTCTAAAAACGATGGAAATATAGACGATATTCGTACTATTTTGCAGTAATATGTACGATATCGCACCTTATATATAAATAATACCGTTATCTTTGCACTAACATTTAAACAAACTGTAAAAAGCAAAATATGGAAAGAACCTGGAGATGGTTTGGCAAGAATGATAAGATTACACTTGCCATGCTACGCGAGATTGGTGTAGAGGGAATTGTTACAGCCCTCCACGATGTACCAAATGGCGAGATTTGGACTCGCGAAAAGATTAACGACCTAAAGTCTTACATCGAAAGCTACGGTATGAGATGGAGTGTTGTTGAAAGCTTGCCTGTTTCTGAGAGCATCAAATATGCTGGCGCCGACCGCGACCAACTAATAGAAAACTACAAACAGAGTTTGCGCAATCTTTCAGCAGAAGGTATACATACAATCTGCTATAACTTTATGCCTGTATTGGACTGGGCACGTACAGACCTGGCTCATCCAAACCCTAATGGCACAACAAACCTTTATTTCAGTTATTCTGAATTTGCATACTTCGATATTCATATCTTGAAGCGTGAGAATGCTGCAGAAGACTGGAAGATTATGGGCGAAAAGATTAATCGCGACATCCTTAGCGAAGTGGAAGGATTGAAAGCTAAGATGACTTCTGCTGACGACCACAAATTGGTTGATAATATTATCGTGAAGACTCAGGGATTTGTAAGTGGTAATATTAAGGAAGACGACGAGCATCCAGTTGAATTGTTCCGTCAATTATTGAATCTATACAAAGGCATCACTAAGGAGCAACTCCGTGAAAACATGCGCTATTTCCTCAATGCCATCATGCCTGTTTGCGAAGAGTGTGATATGTATATGTGCGTGCATCCTGACGACCCTCCATTCCCTATCCTTGGTTTGCCACGTATCGTGACATGCGATGAAGACATAGAATGGTTCCTCAATGCTGTGGACAACCCTCATAATGGTTTGACATTCTGTGCAGGCTCTCTTTCAGCTGGCAAACACAACGATGTTGTTGCTCTTGCTCGCAAATACGCAAGTCGCACATGGTTCGTACATCTACGTTCATGCCATATCTTCCCTAATGGCGACTTTACCGAAGCAAGTCATCTTGGCGGACGTGCTGACATTATCGAACTGGCTCGCATCTTCGAGAGTACTAATCCTAAACTTCCTATGCGTGTAGATCATGGTATGACCATGCTTGGCGACGAGACAAAGGGATATAATGCAGGCTACTCTTTCCTTGGTCGTATGTTTGCCGTGGGACAAGTACAGGGCATTCTTGCTACTGTTGACCGCGAACTTGGCATTCCATATCATCAGCCAGGATTCTTTGAATAACTATTGCAATAAAACAAATCTTTAAAATATAATATTAATATTAATATAATGAAAAATCTATTCGATGTTAAAGACCACGTAGTGGTAATAACAGGTGGAACAGGCGTGCTTGGTCGCACTATTGCAAAATATCTAGCTGAGCAAGGAGCTAAAATTGCTATCCTTGGAAGAAAAGAGGATGTTGGCAACGCCATCGTTGAAGATATTAAGCAGAACGGTGGCGAGGCTTCATTTTATAAAACCGACGTAATGAATAAGGAGATATTGATTAAGAACCGTGAGGATATTTTGGCAAAATATGGTCGCATCGATTCTCTACTCAACGCAGCAGGTGGCAACATGAAGGGTGCAACTATAGGTCCTGATCAAAACTTCTTTGATCTTGATCCTGCACAGTTCCAAACAGTTTTGAATCTCAACCTCACAGGTACCGTTATCCCTACTCAGGTATTTCTTGAGCCTTTGGTAAAGCAAGGTAAGGGAACAATAGTAAACTTCTCTTCTATGGCAGCTTTCCGCCCTATGACTCGCGTATGCGGATATGCTGCGGCAAAGGCTGGTATTTCTAATTTTACAGCCTACATGGCTCATGAGTGTGCAAAGAAGTTTGGTGAAGGCATTCGTGTAAATGCTATAGCTCCAGGTTTCTTCATCACAGAGCAAAACCGCTCATTGCTTACAAATCCTGACGGTTCGTATACAGAACGTGGTAAGGACGTTATACGCCAGACTCCATTTGGTAGAATGGGTGAACCTGAAGAATTATGTGGCACCATTCAATACCTCATCTCTGATGCCTCTAAGTTTGTTACAGGTACTGTAGCTGTAGTAGATGGTGGCTTCAATATCTTTGCAATGTAAGAATATCATAATATTGCATCTTAACAAATAAGCAGACATAACAAAAATGGCTGGATTCTATGTGAATCTAGCCATTTTGTTTATCACTATTCCGAGGTTGGCTTCTAAGCATTACCAATACTGCTTCAGCCGCCAACGAAACCTGTAAACTCGGGTTTATGCTTGCTATCAAATCCTCGCTTGACTACTGCAAAATCTACCTTTGACTACTAGCAAATCTTCGTTTGACTTCTAGCAAACGTAATTTTCAACATGAAAACAGAGCTTTTCTACTTAATCTTATCGAAGCCCTCACCAAAGACACCTTGGCAGAACGACTGCGAAACAAGCGCTACAGGGTCGATACGTTTTACAAGGTTGAAAACCTCTTGCGATTCATACTTACGTGCCAAAACTATAAGGATATGAACATCGCCCTTAGAATACCATCCTTTACCATTCACGACAGTGCAACCACGATCTACAGCCTTATTAATGGTGTCGGCAATCTCTTCATATTTCTTTGAAATGATGAGGAATTGAACAGTCTGACGCGAACCGTTGATAACATAGTCACAACAAACGCTGGCAACGATAGTAAATGCCACTCCATATACTATAAGTTCTGTACTGTGGAACAACAAGTATGATGATGATATGATACAGCAGTCTATAACCTGCATTGCTCTACCAAAACTCATACGGGTATACTTATTGAGCAAAGCCACGATAATATCAGTACCACCAGTAGAACCATTGTGCGAGAACACAATACCTAAGCCTGCACCACCAAGCGCACCACCAATAAGGACGTGCATAAACTTATCTTCGCCTACTGTGATAATAGGATGTGCTTCGAAGAAAGGTTGTAACACACCAACAAACAAAGACATGATACTCACGCCGATAACTGTTCGAATAACGAACTGCTTGTTCAATGCTTTGAACGCGAGGATAAGCATCATCACATTCAAGACCCAAATCATCACGCCTGGTGGCAAATTGAATGCATAGAAAAGCAAGGCAGATATACCTGCCACACCACCCATCACAACCTTCTCTGGAAGAATAAAGGCAGTATAACCTATAGAATAGGTCAAAATACCGAAGGTGATAAAAAACAAATCCTTGTAACGCTGGAAATACCGCATAGTAGTGGTATTAGAGCTTATGTCTTTACTCATAATATTTAAGATGTTTAAGAAGTTTTTTATTTAAAGGTACTTTCCTCATACAAAACAAGGCTATAATAAGCGCAATGTCTTTGACAACTGCAAAGTTAAAATAAAAAATTGAAAAACAAGCATAAACTACTAATAATAAGATATTTTTGCCTATTAAGAAAATATTTTGTACCTTTGCAGCAAAATATAAATTTTTATAAATAGTTATACACAGAAATGATAACAGTCAGCAATCTTGCTATCCAATTCGGAAAGAGAGTCTTGTATAAAGACGTTAACCTTAAGTTTACACACGGCAATATCTACGGTATCATCGGCGCAAATGGTGCAGGAAAGTCTACTTTCCTTAGAGCTATTAGTGGCGACCTTGAGCCAAATAAGGGTACTGTAGAATTGGGACCAGGCGAACGTCTGTCTGTATTGGAGCAGGACCACTTTAAATATGACGAGTTCAGCGTAATGGACACCGTATTGATGGGCCATCAGCCACTTTGGCAGAACATGAAGGAGCGTGAGGCTCTTTATGCTAAGCCAGAAATGACAGAAGAAGACGGAAACCGTGCTGCAGACTTGGAATTGAAATTTGCAGAAATGAACGGATGGGAAGCAGAGAGTGAAGCTGCGCAACTGATGCAGAACCTTGGTATCAAGGAGGAGTTGCAGTCTAAGCACATGAGCGAGCTTTCAAACAACGAAAAGGTTCGTGTGATGCTTGCGAAGGCTTTGTTCGGTCATCCAGACAACTTGTTGCTCGATGAGCCTACCAACGACCTTGATCTTGAGACAGTTGAGTGGTTGGAGGACTATCTCGGCAATATTGAGCAGACAGTTCTTGTGGTTAGTCACGACCGTCACTTCCTTGATGCTGTTTCTACTCAAACTGTGGATATTGACTTTGGTAAGATTACAGTATTCTCTGGTAACTATTCGTTCTGGTACGAGAGTTCTCAGTTGGCTCTTCGTCAAGCTCAGAACCAGCGTCTCAAGGCAGAAGAAAAGCGCAAGCAGCTTGAAGAATTTATCCGCAGATTCTCTGCCAATGTGGCAAAGAGCCGTCAGACAACATCAAGAAAGAAGATGCTTGAACGTTTGAACGTAGAAGAAATTCGTCCATCAAGCCGTAAATATCCAGGAATCATCTTCCAGATGGAACGTGAACCTGGAAACCAGATTCTTGAAGTAGAAGGATTGAAGGCTGTAGATACAGACGGAACAGTATTGTTTGATAACGTATCGTTCAACATCGAGAAGGGGCAGAAGACAGTCTTTCTCTCTCACAACCCTAAGGCGATGACTGCTCTCTTCGAAATTATTAATGGCAACAGAGAGGCTGATGCAGGTACATATAAGTGGGGTGTTACTATCACTACAGCATACCTTCCTTTGGACAACACAGAATTCTTCAACTCTGATATGGATCTCGTAGAGTGGCTTTCACAGTATGGTCCTGGTAATGAGGTTGCTATGAAGGGCTATCTTGGACGTATGCTCTTCTCTGGCGAAGAGGTATTGAAGAAGGTGAATGTACTTTCTGGAGGTGAGAAGATGAGATGTATGATTGCTCGTATGCAGTTGCAGAATGCTAATTGTCTTATCCTCGATACTCCAACCAACCACCTCGACCTTGAGTCAATCCAGGCATTCAACAACAACCTTATACAGTTTAAGGGTAATATCTTGTTTGCTTCTCACGACCATGAGTTTATCCGCACGGTTGCTGACCGCATCATCGAGCTAACTCCAAGTGGAACTATCGATAAGCTTATGCCTTACGATGAGTATATCTATGATGCTCAAATCAAGGCTCAGAAGGAAAAGATGTATAATGTTTAAACTATAAATAAACATATTTTTATATAGGTGGGTGCTAACACATCCACCTATTATATTATATGGCACAATATTTGTATTGTAATACATAAAAAACATTAACGATCAAATTATGAACAACGAAGAAATAAAAGAGAAAGAGAATACTGCACAGACTGCCAATGAGACAGCAAATGCAGAAAATGATACAGAAAACACTTCAGAAGCAAACACAGAAGCTTGCGACAACAAAGAACAAGCTGCTGCTGAGGAAAAAACTGAAGAAAAAGACCCTCTACAGAAGGCTCAAGAGGAATTAGAAAGCCTAAAAGATAAGTATCTGAGAACTGTAGCAGAATTTGACAACTACAGAAAACGCTCATTGAAAGAAAAGACAGAACTCGTGCTTAATGGTGGCGAAAAGACTATTACTGCCATTTTGCCAGTACTTGACGACATGGAGCGCGCTGTTGCTAATGCAGATAAAGCAGATTCTGTGAAAGCTTTAGAAGAAGGTTGGGAACTAATCTTCAAAAAACTCAGAACTATTCTTGAAGGATTGGGAGTTAAGAAGATTGATACCGACGATAAGGAATTTGACGTAGACTTCCATGAAGCTATAGCTATGGTTCCTGGCATGGGTGATGACAAGAAAGGCAAAGTTGTAGACTGCGTACAGACAGGCTACACTTTGAACGACAAAGTGATTAGACATGCAAAAGTGGCTGTAGGTCAATAACTTTTAAAACAAACAATAATTTAAAAGAACAATGGCTAAGAGAGATTATTATGAAGTGCTTGGTGTTGACAAGAACGCTTCAGAAGACGAAATAAAGAAAGCCTACCGCAAATTGGCTATTAAATACCACCCTGACCGCAATCCTGGCAACAAGGAGGCTGAGGAGAAGTTTAAGGAAGCTGCAGAAGCTTACGATGTTCTCCACGATGCAAAGAAAAGACAGCAATACGATCAGTTTGGCTTCAATGGTCCTAGCGGATTTGGTGGTAATGGTGGCTTTGGCGGTGCAGGCTTCAATACCGAAGATATCTTCAGCATGTTTGGAGATATCTTCGGAGGACACGGAGGTTTCGGAGGTTTCGAAGGCTTTGGTGGCTTCGGAGGTAATGGTGGCGGTCGACGTCATGCACAATATAGAGGAGCAGACTTGCGACTAAGAGTAAAGCTCAGTTTGCAAGAAGTTGCAACTGGTGTTACCAAGACTTTCAAAGTACGCAAACAGGTAGTATGTTCACATTGCCATGGCACAGGAGCTGAAGGTGACAGCAAACCAGAAACTTGTCCAACATGTCATGGTAGTGGTGTTGTTTCACGTACCGTACGTTCTGTTTTCGGTATGATGCAAACTCAGTCGGAGTGCCCAACATGTCATGGCGAAGGTACTGTTATAAAAAATAAATGTAAAGAATGTAATGGCACTGGAGTCGTTAATGGCGAAGAAGTAGTTGAAATAAAGATTCCTGCTGGTGTTGCTGAAGGTATGGTATTGAATGTACCTGGCAAGGGAAATGCAGGTCAGCACAATGGTATTAATGGTGACATCCAAGTTTTGATTAGCGAAGAAAAGAACGACACCTTCGTTAGAGATGGACAGGATGTTATCTATAGCCTATTGCTCGACTTCCCTACTGCAACTCTTGGTGGAGATGTAGAGATTCCTACAATCTCTGGTGACAAGATTAAAATAAGCATTAAACCTGGTACCCAACCAGGCACAACCCTCAGAGTAAGAGGTAAAGGTCTGCCGGCAGTTCAAGGTTACGGAAGTTCCATTGGTGATTTAATAGTAAACGTAAATGTTTATGTGCCAAAGACTTTGAGCAAGAAGGAAAAAGAAGCACTTGAAGAATTTAAGAATAGTGACAACTTCAAGGGCGATGCTAACACCAAGCAGACTATATTCAAGAAGTTCAGGAACTTCTTCACAGAAAATAGATAAACATGAATTATCAAGAAACATTAAACTATCTATACAACAGCACCCCTGTTTTCGAACATGTGGGTGCTGTTGCGTATAAGGAGGGGTTGCAAAATACTCTTGCTCTTGACAAACACTTTAATCATCCGCATACCAACTTTAAGACAATTCATATTGCCGGAACAAATGGCAAAGGTTCTTGTTCGCACTCACTTGCTTCAATATTACAAGAAGCAGGCTATAAGGTTGGATTATACACTTCTCCACATCTTGTAGATTTTCGCGAACGAATAAGAGTTAATGGTCAGTGTATCAGTAAAGAACGAGTTGTAAAGTTCGTTAAAGACGAAAGAAAATTCTTCGAACCTTTACATCCTTCTTTTTTTGAATTGACTACAGCTTTAGCCTTTAAATATTTTGATGAACAAAAAGTAGACATAGCTATTATCGAAGTTGGACTTGGCGGCAGATTAGATTGTACAAACATCATTTCACCAATACTTAGCATCATCACGAACATCAGCTTTGATCATACACAATTCTTAGGTGATACTCTTGCAAAGATTGCAGCGGAGAAAGCTGGTATTATTAAAAAAGGTGTGCCTGTAATAATAGGTGAAGCAAATGAAGAAACACGTCCTGTTTTCCAATCTAAAGCCAATGAGGTAAATTCGGATATTGTGTTTGCTGAAGACAATGCAATCGTAACATCATCTTCACCAATTGTTGATGGAGGAAGAAGATACAATCTTTCAAATAATAGCACTTTGGTCGGTGAACTTTCAGGCGACTACCAAGAGCGCAACATGAATACCATTCTTTGCGCTTGCAACATCCTAAAGCAAATGAATATTATAAAAAATGATGATATCATCGCTAAAGGACTTACTAATATTTGCAAGAATACTGGACTATTGGGAAGATGGCAAACAATTCAAAACAATCCAACCGTTGTTTGCGACACAGGTCATAATGTAGGCGGATGGAATTATCTTGCTCCACAGATAAAACGACAGCAATGTAATCAGCTAAGAATTGTATTTGGTATGGTTGACGACAAAGATATTAATTCTGTTATGTATCTTTTGCCCAAAAACGCTATCTATTATTGGACACAAGCAGAATCTAAAAGAGCCATTAAAGCAGAAAGGGTTGCAGAGATAGCAATTAAACATGACTTGCGTGGCGAAATATTTGATAATGTTGAAGTTGCGTATACAAAAGCGCTACAAGATTCTAATAAAGACGACTTCGTTTTTGTGGGAGGTAGCAGTTATATTGTTGCTGACCTACTAACATTTTTGTCACGTTAATAGTTTTTAACGTACAAAACACTAGATTTTTTCGGCTTTTCGTTTGCAATTCTAATTAATTTTTAGTTACTTTGCAGATATCAAAGAGTAACTAAAAACTTTTTAATTATGAATACTAACGAAACCGAAAACATCTGTGGTCTGAAACGTGCAGATTTTCAGACCACAATAAATGGCAAGCAGACAGACTTGTATGTTTTGAGAAACGATAAGGGACATGAAGTTGCTATAACAAACTATGGTGGTGCTTTGGTTGCTATCATGGTGCCAGATAAAGAAGGCAAGTTGGCAAACGTTATCCAGGGTCATGATAACATACAAGATGTAATAAATTCTCCAGAACCATATCTCTCAACTTTGATTGGTCGTTATGGCAATCGTATTTGCAAAGGTAAATTCCAACTTCACGGTAAAGAGTACAACCTTCCAATCAATAATGGTCCAAACTCTCTTCATGGTGGAAAGAAAGGCTTTAACGCTAAGGTTTGGGACGCTCTTCAGATGAACGATTGGTCATTGGTTCTTAAGTATGTAAGCCCTTATGGCGAAGAGGGTTACTCTGGCGAAGTTAGAGTAACAGTTGTATACTCTTTCACTAACGACGATGAGCTTGTTATTGAATATATGGCTACAACAAACAAAAAGACCATTATTAACTTAACAAGTCATGGTTTCTTCTCATTATCAGGTATTGCCAACCCTACCCCAACTATCGACAACCTGATTTGCGAAATCAATGCAGACTACTATCTCCCTATTGATGAGACAAGTATTCCTACAGGTGAAATTCGCTTCGTAAAGGGTACACCTTTCGACTTCCGTACACCTAAGCCTGTTGGCCAGGATATTGATGCTGACGATGAGCAGATTAAGAATGGTGCAGGATATGACCATTGTTATGTTCTGAATAAGAAAGAGGAAGGAGAATTAAGCTTTGCTGCAAAGATTACAGAGCCTGTAAGTGGCAGAACTATGGAAGTTTACACAACAGAACCAGGAGTTCAGCTTTATACAGACAATTGGGCTGATGGCTACGCAGGTCAGAATGGTGCAACATTCCCACGTCGCTCCGGTATTTGCTTTGAAGCACAACACTTCCCTGATTCACCAAATCATCCATATTTCCCTTCTGTGGTTCTTAATACTGGTGACCAATATAAACAGAAGACAATCTATAAATTTGGTGTAGCTAAATAACCAATAATAGCATAACAGGAGTGGCTGATTTTTTATCAGCCACCCCTTTGCGTGAATATACTATACATTATTATATTACATCCCATATGATGTTGTACAGATATAAGCGCACATAAATTCTAAATAATAAATTATCAACATTAATAAAACAATCTTAAATCAATGTCAGAAACAAAAAACGAGAAGAACATTGTTGCTATTATCACCATGTTCTTTATTTTCGCCATGATTAGTTTTGTAACAAACATGGCTGCGCCTTTCGGTAACATTTGGGGTATGACCTACAATTGGGCAGGTATGGCTGGTAACCTTATGAACTTTACAGCTTACCTCGTTATGGGTATTCCTGCAGGAAACATGCTTATCAAGTACGGATACAAGAAGACTGCTCTTATAGCACTCATCGTTGGTGCTGTAGGTCTTGGTATTCAGTTGCTTTCTGGTGTAGTAAACAACATCTATGTTTACTTGCTTGGTGCACTTATCTGCGGTTTCTGTGTATGTATGCTCAACACAGTAGTAAACCCTATGCTCAACCTTCTTGGTGGTGGTGGCAACACTGGTAACCAGCTTGTACAGGCCGGTGGTACCCTTAACTCACTTTCAGCAACAGCAACTCCTGTTCTCACAGGTTTCCTCGTAGGAACTTTGACTAAGGATTCTTTCCCAGATGTTGCTCCTCTTATCATTACAGGCATCGTAATCTTCCTTGCTGCATTCTGCATCATTTCGTTCATCAAGATAAAGGAGCCACAAGGTGACCTTAAGAACGTAACATACGAAAGATCTCCACTTGCATTCCGTCATTGCTTGCTCGGTATTATAGCTATCTTCTTCTATGTAGGTATCGAAATTGCGACTCCAGGTATGATGAACCAATGGATTAGTCGCGAAGGTGGCTTCGAGGGAGCAGCTGCAGTAGCAGGATCTTTGGCTGGTATCTACTGGTTCTTGATGCTTTGTGGTCGTCTTACTTCTACTATCATCTCTGGTAAGGTTTCTACTCGCACTCAGATGATTACGGTTTCTACAGTAGGTATTATCCTCATTGTTGCTGCTATATTTACAGGCGACGTTACTACAACTCTTAATATCGACCTCGGTATCATCAAGATTGAAAATGCAACAGTTCCATTGTCTTGTGTATTTATCTTCCTTTGCGGTCTTTGTACATCTATTATGTGGGGTGGTATCTTTAACCTCTCAACAGAGGGTCTTGGAAAATATACAGCAAAGGCGTCTGGTATCTTTATGGTAATGGTTTTTGGTGGTGGCATGATGCCGTTCTTCCAGGACCTTGTACTCGTACAGCAACTCGGTATTAGCTACCTTAATTCATATTGGCTCATTGTTGCCATGCTCGCTTACATCCTCTTCTACTCTATCTGGGGTTGCAAGAATGTGAATAAGGATATCAAGGTAGACTAATCATTATTTGATTTATAATTAAGTTTTAAATAAAACTATCTAAGTTAAACCTTTAAAAACATTAAAGCTATGGATATAGAATTTGTAAGAAGTAGATTTATTAAGCACTTCGACGGTAAGACAGGAAACATATATGCGTCACCAGGTCGTATCAACCTCATTGGTGAGCATACAGACTACAATGGTGGCTTCGTATTCCCAGGCGCAGTAGACAAGGGTATCATGGCAGAGGTTCGTCCAAACGGACTTAACACTGTTATCGCCTACTCTATCGACCTCAAGGATAAAGTTGAATTTAAGGTTGACGACCCTGTAGGACCTAAGACAACATGGGCTCGCTATATTTATGGTATAGTTCAGGAGATGAAAAAGCTCGGTGTTGATGTAAAGGGCTTTAATACAGCTTTTGCTGGTGATGTTCCTCTCGGTGCTGGTATGTCTTCAAGTGCAGCTCTCGAAAGCTGCTTTGCATATGCTCTTAACGATCTTTTTGGCGACAACAAGGTTTCAAAGTGGGACATGGCACTCGCAGGTCAGGCTACAGAGCACAACTACATCGGTGTAAACTGTGGTATCATGGATCAATTCGCAAGTGTATTTGGTCAGCAGGGGAAACTTATGCGCCTTGACTGCCGTAGCCGCGAATTCGAATACTTCCCATTCAATCCTCAGGGATACAAGCTCGTATTGCTCAACTCTAAGGTTAAGCACGAATTGAAGGGTTCTCCATACAACGACCGTCGCAACTCTTGTGAGAATGTTGTTAAGGCTCTTGCAGCCCACTTCCCTAACAAGAAGTTTGAAACTCTTCGCGATGCTGATTTGGATGAGCTTGAGGCTGTAAAGTCTGAGGTTAGCGAAGAAGACTACACACGTGCTCATTTCGTACTAGGCGAAAAGGATCGCGTACTTGCAGTTTGTGAAGCTCTTGAAAAGGGTGACTACGAGACTGTAGGAAAGAAGATGTTCGAGACACACTATGGTCTTAGCAAGGAATATGAAGTAAGCTGCGAAGAACTTGACTTCCTCAATGATTTGGCTAAAGAAAATGGTGTTACTGGTAGCCGTATCATGGGCGGTGGCTTTGGTGGTTGCACCATCAACCTCGTTAAGGATGATGTTTATGACAACTTCATTGCTACAGCAAAGGCTAAGTTCAACGAAAAGTATGGACATGAACCAGAGGTTATTAACGTTGTTATCAGCGATGGTTCAAGAAAGATTTGCTAATTCATAAGAAATCATTATTATTAGCTTAATAATACAAACAAAAGGTCTGCAAACTCCTGTCTTGCAGACCTTTTTTTGTTTAAATAGTGTAAAAACCACACTTTGTACATAAAAACTTAATGAAACATTATTGGCTTTTAAAAAAATAGTTGTATCTTTGACGCTGAAAAAAACATATTATAACAACTAATAACCGAATATTAATTATGAGTAACTTAAAAAACCTAATTCTCGGAGCAGGTGTTGCCGTTGCATTAATGGCATCATGCTCAGGCAATCAAACTCTTTCGGGATTAAACCCAACAGCGTTCGACACCACTATCAATGGTAAGAAAGTAGCACTCTACACTCTCACCAACAAAAGTGGTATGGAAGTTTGCATCACTAACTTTGGTGGTCGTGTTGTTTCAATGATGGTTCCTAACAAAGACAACCAGATGGTAGACGTTGTTTTAGGATACGACAACATTAAGCAGTATGCAGATACTGTAAATAGTCCTAGCGATTTCGGAGCAACAATCGGTCGTTATGCAAACCGTATTAATAAAGGTAAAATGACTATTGCTGGTAAAGAATACCAGTTGCCAACTAATAACTTTGGTCATTGCTTGCATGGAGGCCCTTCAGGATGGCAGTATCAGGTTTATGATGCAACACAGATTGATGATCAAACTCTTGAGCTCAAATTGGTTTCAAAGGATGGAGATAATGGCTTCCCAGGAACAGTTACTGCAACAGCTACTTATAAGCTTACAGACGACAATGCACTTGATTGCACATTCGAGGCTACAACTGATAAGGAAACTGTAATTAATATGTGCAACCACTCATATTTCTCACTTACAGGCAATCCTTCTCAACCAGGTACCGACATGGTACTCTTTATCAATGCTGATAAGTACACACCTACAGATTCTACCTATATGACAACAGGTGAAATCAAGGATGTATATGGTACTCCTATGGACTTTACCAAGCGTCGTCCTCTCTACGAATGTATTGGCGACACAGCCTTCCAACAGATAAAGAATGCTAATGGTTATGACCACAACTGGTGCTTGAACACTTATAAGAATGGTAAGGGAGACGATAAAAAGGTAGCAGCAAGTCTTTATGCTCCTAACACAGGTATCTATCTTGAGGTGTTTACTAACGAACCTGGTATACAGGTATACACCGCCAATTTCCAAGGTACAGGCATTGCTTGCAAGCATGGCAATAAATATCCAGTACACGCATCCGTTTGTATGGAAACTCAGAAATATCCTGATGCTCCAAACAAAAAGAATTTCCCTTCAGCAAATCTTAAACCTGGAGAGAAATATCATAGTCACGTAGTTTACAAATTCTCGGTAAAATAATTATTATCAACTAAAAAAATAAACCTAACCAATTAAAAACAATGAATTGGAATTCAACAGAGTTCGTATGGCTTGACTGGGCAGTACTCGCCATTGGTGTAATCGGTGTTATATGGGCTGTATGGCATGCGATTGTAAAAGACAGAAAAGCACAGAAGGGTGAAGACTCTTCAGCTTACCTATTCGGAAAAGGTGAACCATGGTATGTAATCGGTATGGCTATCTTTGCTGCCAACATTGGTTCAGAACACCTTGTAGGCTTGGCTGGAACTGGCGCCAAGAGTGGTGTTGGTATGGCTCACTGGGAAATGCAGGGATGGATGATTCTTATTTTAGGATGGTTGTTTGTACCATTCTATCAGTTGCTCATCAATAAGATGGGAAAGATAATCACCATGCCTGACTTCTTGAAGTTCCGCTACACACAGCGTACAGGTTCATGGCTCTCGATCATTACTCTTGTAGCTTACATACTTACCAAGGTAAGTGTAACAGCCCTTACTGGTGGTATCTTCTTCGAATATCTTTGGGGCTTGAATTTCTGGGCAGGAGCTATCGGACTTATTGTTCTCACTACCATCTTTACAGTATTTGGAGGTATGAAGGGTGTGATGACTTTGTCTACTATCCAAACCCCTATCCTTGTAATTGGTTCATTCTTGGTTCTCTTTCTTGGTCTTTCAACTCTTGGCGGTGGTAGCATTGCTGCTGGTTGGGCAGATATGATGGATTACTGCGGAAAGTTGAACAACGGCTATGGAACAACACACATGTTCCACTGGGAAGCTGGCGATTCTATGTACCAGGAGTATCCAGGCTTCGTAGTATTCCTTGGTGCAACCATTATTGGTTTCTGGTATTGGTGTACAGACCAGCACATCGTTCAGCGTGTACTTGGTCAGGTTCCTGGCGAGAGCAATGCAGAAGTTATGAAGCGTGCTCGTCGTGGTACTATCGCAGCTGGTTTCTTCAAAGTTCTCCCTTGCTTCATGTTCTTGATTCCAGGTATGATTGCTGCAGCTTTGGCTCAGAAGGGCGCAATCCAGATGAATGAAACAGACGCTGCTTTTGCCATCATGGTTAAGAGTGTATTGCCTGCAGGTATTAAGGGTATTGTTACTATCGGTTTCATCTGCGCACTTGTTGCTTCATTGGCAGCATTTTTCAATAGCTGTGCAACACTCTTCACAGAAGACTTCTACAAACCATTGAAAAAAGGTATGTCTGAGGCACACTATGTACTCGTTGGTCGTATTGCAACAGTAGTAGTTGTAGTTCTCGGTTTTGCATGGTTGCCTATCATGATGAAGATGGACACCCTATACAACTACCTTCAGGGAATTCAGTCACTCTTGGCTCCTGCCATGGTTGCAGTATTTGCTATGGGTATCTTCTTCAAGAAGATTACTCCTAAGGCTGGTGAATACACTATGATTGTAGGCTTCCTTATCGGTATGCTCCGTCTTGTTACAAATGTTATCACCGACACAGGTAAAGCTACAATGGATGGTGCATTCTGGGATGCAACCTCATGGTTCTGGCAGACTAACTGGCTTGTATTTGAGTGCTGGTTACTCGTATTCCTCATCATATTTATGGTTGTAGTGAGTTGCTTCACTCCTGCTCCAAGCAAGGAACAGGTAGAAGCTATTACTTTCACATCAGACTTCAAGAAGTCTATTCGTGAAAGCTGGGGCACTTTCGATATCGTTGGTTCACTCATCGTTATCGGTCTTTGTGCTGCATTCTATTGGTACTTCTGGTAAACAACAAACTTGGTGTCTTGGAGGTAAAGTACCTTCAAGACACCATATTAAACAATAAAACATTTAAGACACACAATCAAAACCTATTCAATAAAAAAATACCCACACCTCTAATATTACTAAACCTTTAATATAACTTAGAACTATGACAAATTTCTATGTTCAACATAATAAAGCATACGTTGCTGTTGACTGCATTATCTTTGGATTCGATGAAGGTAAGTTAAAGCTCCTTATAGGAAAGCGTAAAATGGATCCAGGATTTGATGAATGGTCATTATACGGCGGTTTCGTAGAACAAAACGAGAGCATAGACGAGGCTGCCAGTAGAGTGTTGTACAATCTAACAGGCATGAAGAATGCCTTTATGAAACAAGTTGCAGCATTCGGTGCTGTTGATCGTGACCCAGGAGAACGTGTAATCTCCATTGCCTACTATTCTTTGATAAACGTCAAAGACTATGACGACAAACTTCGTCAAGAGCACAATCTATCATGGGTAAGTCTTGAAGAATTGCCACAGCTCTATTCTGATCACAACAAGATGGTTCAAACGGCATTGAACATTCTTCGTCACAATATTAGTACAGAGCCTTTAGGCTTTAAGCTCCTACCCGACCTCTTCACACTCACACAATTACAGCATGTATATGAAGCAGTATTGGGAAGTGAAATCGATAAGCGCAATTTCCGCAAGCGCATAAAGCAGATCGACTTTATAGAAAAGACGGAACTCATAGACAAGAAAACATCTAAACGAGGAGCTGCACTCTACCGCTTCAACAAGAAGTCGTATGCTGAAGACCCTTCGTTTATATTACAATAATAACTAATTATCAATTATATATATAACACCTATTTAAACATATTTTTATGTTAGAAGAACTCAAAGAGAAAGTTTTCCGTGCAAACCTCGATTTGGTTAAGCACAACCTTGTAATATTTACATGGGGAAACGTTAGCGGAATCGACCGCGAAAAGGGTCTTGTTGTCATCAAGCCATCTGGAGTTTCATACGACACTATGAAGGCTTCCGACATGGTAGTAGTAGATCTTGAAACTGGTAAAGTTGTAGAGGGCGACCTAAACCCTTCTTCCGACACACCTACTCACCTTGTGTTGTATCGCGAATTTCCTGAAATAGGTGGTATCGTACATACTCACTCTACCTACGCTACAGCATGGGCACAGGCTGGCAAGGACATTCCTAATATTGGAACTACACATGCCGACTACTTTCACGATTGCATTCCATGTACTGACGACATGACAGAAGCTGAAGTAAAGGGCGAATATGAGCTCGAGACAGGCAATGTTATAGTTAAGCGTATCAAAAAAGGAAACATCAACCCTGTTCACACTCCTGGTGTTTTAGTAAAGAACCATGGTCCTTTCTCTTGGGGTAAGGATGCTGATAATGCAGTTTACAATGCAGTAGTAATGGAACAGGTTGCAAAGATGGCATTCATCTCATTCTCTGTAAATCCTAACACCACCATGAACCCACTCCTCGTGGAGAAGCATTTCAGCCGCAAGCACGGTCCTAATGCCTACTACGGTCAGAAGAAAAAAGGATAAAAGACTTTAAACACCTATAAAACAATAATAACAATATAATAAACCATTAAAAACTTAAAACTATGATCAAAGCATTTGAGAACTTAGAAATTTGGTTCGTAACAGGAGCACAGCTTCTTTACGGAGGCGAAACAGTAAAAATCGTTGATGGTCACTCTAAAGAGATGGTCGATGGACTCAACAATAGTGGAATCATTCCTATTAAGGTTGTTTATAAAGGCACAGCAAATTCATCAGCCGAAGTAGAGGCTATCATGAAGGCTTCTAATAACGATGAGAAGTGTGTTGGTATTATCACATGGATGCACACATTCTCGCCAGCAAAGATGTGGATTAAGGGTCTTCAGTCATTAAAGAAGCCTCTCCTCCACTTCCATACACAGTACAACGCTGAAATTCCATGGAACGACATCGACATGGACTTCATGAACCTCAACCAGTCAGCACATGGCGACATCGAGTTTGGTCATATCTGCACTCGCATGCGTGTACCTCGCAAGGTTGTTGTTGGCTATTGGAAGAGCGAAGCTGCTCAGAAGCAGATTGCTACATGGGCACGTGTTGCAGCAGGTGTTGCAGATGCTCACAACGTACGTTGCTTGATGTTTGGTATGAACATGAATAATGTTGCCGTTACCGATGGCGACCGCGTAGAGTTCGAACAGCGTCTTGGCTATCATGTAGACTACTATCCAGTATCTTCATTGATGGAATACTACAAGAAGGTTACAGATGCAGAGGCAGATGCTCTTGTTGAAGAATATAAGAAGGCTTACACCATAAAGATTGACGAATCGGGCGAAGAAGTATACTGGGAGAAGGTTAAAAACTCTGCTAAGGCAGAAATTGCTCTCCGTCGTGTACTCGAAGATGAGGGCGCTACAGCTTTCACAACAAACTTTGATGACCTTGGTGATGCAAACATTGACGATCCTAACTTCTGCGGTTTCGACCAGATTCCAGGTCTTGCTTCACAGCGCTTGATGGCTGAGGGTTATGGCTTCGGTGCTGAGGGCGACTGGAAGACAGCTTGTCTCTATCGCACACTTTGGGTAATGAACCAAGGACTTGAAAAGGGATGCTCATTCCTTGAGGACTACACTTTGAACTTTGCTGCCGACTGCACATCTTCACTCCAGAGCCACATGCTCGAGGTTTGTCCATTGATTGCTACAGATAAGCCAAAGCTCGAGGTTCACTTCCTTGGCATCGGTATTCGTAAGCAGCAGACAGCTCGCCTTGTATTCACATCAAAGACTGGTCATGGTATCAAGGCTACAGTTGTTGATCTTGGCAACCGTTTCCGTCTTATCACAAGCGAAGTAGAGTGCATCGAGCCAAAGCCAATGCCTAAGCTCCCTGTTGCTTCAGCTCTTTGGGTTCCACAGCCAACATTCGAGATTGGTGCAGGTGCATGGATTCTCGCAGGTGGTACACACCATAGTGCATTCTCTTACGACATCACAGCTGAATACTGGGAAGATTTCGCAGAGATTGTTGGTATCGAGTACGTAAACATCGACAAGAATACCACTATCAGCAGCTTCAAACAGCAGCTCCGTAACAATGAGATTTATTACATGCTTAACAAGGCTCTCAAGTAATAGACATGACTGCAAAACAAACAATAGAATCAGGTAAAGCCATTCTCGGTATCGAGTTTGGCTCTACCCGTATCAAGGCTGTTCTCATCGACGAAGAGAATAAGCCTATAGCTCAGGGTAGCCACGAGTGGGAAAACCAACTCGTCAACAACCTTTGGACTTACAGCATCGATGCCATCTGGTCAGGTTTGCAGGATTGCTATGCTGATCTACGCAAAGATGTTAAGGCACAGTACGATTGTGAAATTGAGAAGCTTGCAGCTATAGGTATCAGCGCTATGATGCATGGCTATATGGCTTTCAACGACAATGAAGAAATCCTTGTTCCATTCCGCACATGGCGTAATACAAATACAGCTAAGGCTGCAGCTGAGTTGTCTAAACTCTTTGTTTACAACATTCCACTTCGTTGGAGTATTTCACACCTATATCAAGCCATCCTCAATGGTGAAGACCATGTTAAAGATATTGCCTTCCAAACGACATTGGCAGGTTACATTCATTGGCAACTCACAGGCGAAAAGGTACTTGGCGTAGGCGATGCTTCAGGTATGATGCCTATTGACCCTGAGACAAAGAACTATAATGCCGACATGGTTAAGAAGTTCAATGGTCTTATTGCATCAAGAGGCTATAAATGGACTTTGCTGGACATCTTCCCTAAGGTGCTAAATGCTGGACAGGATGCAGGTCGTTTGACTGTTGAAGGCGCTAAGAAACTCGACGTTTCTGGTCATTTGCAGGCAGGGGTTCCTCTTTGTCCTCCTGAGGGCGATGCTGGCACAGGTATGGTTGCAACAAACGCTGTTAAGCAGCGCACAGGTAACGTTTCTGCCGGCACATCTTCATTCTCTATGATTGTCCTTGAGAAAGACCTCACCAAGCCATACGAGATGATTGATATGGTAACCACTCCTGATGGTTCACTTGTAGCTATGGTTCATTGTAACAACTGCACTAGCGACCTCAACGCATGGGTAAATCTCTTTAAAGAATATCAGCAGCTCTTGGGCGTGCCAGTAGACATGAATGAAGTATTCGGTAAGCTCTACAACCATGCACTCGAAGGCGATGCTGATTGTGGCGGACTCATCTCTTATAACTACATCTCTGGCGAACCTGTAACAGGTCTTGCCGAAGGACGTCCTATGTTTGTTCGCTCAGCCAACGATAAGTTCAACCTTGCCAACTTTATGCGCTCACACCTTTACGCTTCAGTAGGTGTATTGAAGATTGGAAACGATATTCTCTTCAATGAAGAGCATGTTAAGGTTGACCGTATCACAGGTCATGGAGGTTTGTTCAAGACCAAGGGTGTAGGTCAGCGTGTACTTGCAGCAGCCATCAACTCTCCTATCTCCGTTATGGAGACAGCAGGCGAAGGTGGAGCATGGGGTATTGCTCTCCTTGGTTCTTATCTTGTCAATAGCGGTGCTCACGAGTCACTTGCCGACTTCCTTGAGAACAAGGTATTCGCCGGAAATACTGGTGTTGAGATTGCTCCTACAGCGGAGGATGTAGCAGGCTTCAATATCTATATCGAGAACTACAAACGTGGTCTCGCCATAGAGAAGGCTGCAGTAGAAAACAAATATTAATCCCCTACTCCACGTATGAAAAGAATATTCACAGCATTAACTGTAGCTGCCATGTCATTGGCAGCTACAGCTCAAAACACAACGCTCACCATACATGCCGACCAAGGTAATCAGAAAATCCATAAAGAAATTTATGGCCAGTTTGCTGAGCACCTTGGCTCTTGTATTTATGGAGGTCTATGGGTTGGCGAGGAATCAAAGATTCCAAACATCAAAGGCTATCGTAAGGATGTATTTGAAGCTTTAAAGTCTTTGCAGATTCCTGTACTTCGTTGGCCTGGCGGTTGCTTTGCCGATGAATACCATTGGATGGATGGCATTGGTCCTAAAGACCAGCGTCCAAAGATGCAGAACAATAACTGGGGTGGAACGATCGAGGACAACTCTTTTGGTACTCACGAGTTTTTGAATCTCTGCGAAATGCTTGGCTGCGAGCCTTATATCAGCGGCAACGTTGGTAGTGGCACAGTAGAAGAATTGGCTAAATGGGTAGAATACATGACCTCTGATGGCGATACGCCAATGGCAAATCTTCGCCGCAAGAATGGCCGTGAGAAATCATGGAATGTCAAGTTCCTTGGTGTAGGCAACGAGAGTTGGGGCTGTGGAGGCTCTATGCGTCCAGAATATTATGCCGACCTCTATCGTCGTTATTCTACTTACTGCCGCAACTATGATGGTCATCATCTCTACAAGATTGCTTCAGGTGCAAGCGACTACGACTACAATTGGACAAAGGTGTTGATGAACAATGTTGGTCATCGCATGAATGGTATTTCGCTCCACTACTACACAGTTACAGGTTGGAGTGGTAGCAAGGGTTCTGCCACAAAGTTCAACAACGACGACTACTATTGGACAATGGGCAAATGCCTTGAGATTGAGGATGTAATCAAAAAGCATTCTGCCATCATGGATCAGAAAGATCCAAAGAAGCAGATAGGTCTGCTTGTTGACGAATGGGGAACATGGTGGGACGAAGAGCCTGGAACTATCTCTGGTCACCTATACCAGCAGAATTCTATGCGCGATGCTTTCGTAGCAGCTTTAACACTCAACGTATTCCATCGTCATACCGACCGCGTTCGCATGGCAAACATTGCTCAGGTGGTTAATGTATTACAGTCTATGATTCTTACAGACACCAAGGGTACTGGCCACATGGTTCTCACTCCTACTTATCATGTATTCAACATGTATAAGGATTTCCAAGAGGCAACCTATTTGCCAATGGATGTAAAGACTGACTCCATGTCAGTACGTGGCAACCGAACCATACCGTTATTATCTACAAGTGCTGCTCGTACAGCAGATGGCACAATTGTTGTTGCACTTGCTAATGTAAGTCTCGACAAAGAGCAGAAAGTTAACCTTTCTCTTGATGGTATCGCTTCTAAGCCGAAGACTGTTACAGGTCAGATTCTCTCTTGCAAATCAGTTGCCGACTATAATGATTTCGAAAATCCTAATCGCATAGTCCCTACAGAATTCAAGGGAGCAAAACTCTCTAAGCAGAATGTTTCAGTTAAGATACCAGCAAAGTCAATTGCGGTAATTAAAATTAAATAGAAAAACAGTTTAAATATTAACATCTTATGAACGATAACAAAGTAATGTTGCATGCAGCTGACAACATCCGTATTCTCGCTGCATCTGCTGTAGAAAAGGCAAAGTCTGGTCACCCAGGTGGTGCTATGGGTGGTGCCGACTTCATCAACGTGCTCTATTCTGAGTATTTGAAGTATGATCCAAAGAACCCTGCGTGGGTTGGTCGCGACCGTTTCTTTCTCGATCCTGGTCACATGGCTCCTATGCTCTACTCTCAGCTCTGCCTTATCGGCAAGTTCACTCTCGAAGAGTTGCAGCAGCTTCGCCAATGGGGCTCTCCTACTACTGGTCACCCAGAGTTTGAGATTGCTCGTGGTATTGAAAACACTTCTGGTCCTCTTGGTCAGGGTCATGTTTTTGCTATTGGTGCAGCTATCGCAGCTAAGTTCCTTGCAGCTCATACAGGCAACCCAACATTCGAAAAGGAAACCATCTACGCATACATCTCTGATGGTGGTATTCAGGAAGAGATCTCACAGGGTGGCGCTCGTATAGCAGGTACTCTCGGTCTCGACAACCTCATCATGTTCTACGACTCTAACGACATTCAGCTCTCTACAGAGACTAAGGACGTTATGAACGAAGATACAGCAGCTAAGTACCGTGCCCTCGGATGGGAAGTTATCGAAATCTGCGGCAACGATGTAGACCAGATTCGCCAGGCTCTCGATGCTGCTAAGAAGGTAGAAGGCAAGCCAACCCTCATCATCGGTAAGTGCGTTATGGGTAAGGGTGCTTTAAAGGCTGACGGTACTTCTTACGAGGCTAACTGCAAGACCCATGGTGCTCCTCTTGGTGGCGACGCTTACATCAACACTATCAAGCATCTTGGTGGCAACCCAGAGAATCCATTCGTTATCTTCGACGATGTTAAGGAAATGTACGCTAACCGTGCTAAGGAGCTCGAGGCTATCTGCGCAGAACGTTATGCTGAAGAGAAGGCTTGGGCTGATGCTAACCCAGAGAAGGCTGCTGCTCAGGCAGAATGGTTTAGCGGCAAGGCTCCAAAGATTGATTGGAGCAAGTGTGTACAGAAGGACAACGATGCTACACGTTCAGCTTCTGCCACCTGTCTTGGCATTCTTGCAGAGCAGGTTCCTAATATGGTTTGTGCTTCTGCTGACCTTTCTAACTCCGATAAGACTGACGGTTTCTTGAAGAAGACTCATGCCTTCACCAAGGGCGACTTCTCGGGCGCATTCTTCCAGGCTGGTGTTGCTGAGCTTACTATGGCTTGCTGCTGCATAGGTATGGCTCTCCACGGAGGTGTCATTCCTGCATGTGGTACATTCTTCGTATTCTCTGATTATATGAAGCCAGCTGTTCGTATGGCAGCTCTCATGGAACTTCCTGTTAAGTTCATCTGGACTCACGATGCATTCCGCGTAGGTGAAGACGGACCTACTCACGAGCCTGTTGAGCAGGAGGCACAGATTCGTTTGATGGAGAAGCTGAAAAACCATCATGGCAAACCTTCAGTTCTCGTTCTTCGTCCTGCTGATGCTAAAGAGACAACAGAGGCTTGGAAGCTTGCTATGGAAAACATGTCTACTCCTACAGCTCTCATCTTCTCACGTCAGGGCATCGCTAACCTTCCTGAAGGCAACGACTACAGCCTTGCTGCTAAGGGTGGTTACATCGTAGGTGGCTCAGACGAAAATCCTGATATCATCCTCGTAGCTACTGGTTCTGAGGTTTCTACTCTTGTTGCTGGTGCAGAGCTTCTCCGCAAAGAGGGCGTTAAGGTTCGCATCGTTAGCGTTCCTTCAGAGGGTTTGTTCCGTCTTCAGAGCAAGGAATATCAGCTTTCTGTTCTTCCTCACGATGTTAAGAAGTTCGGTCTCACAGCTGGTCTTCCTGTCAATCTCCTATGTCTTGTACCTGAGGCTGAGGGCAACATCTGGGGCTTGGAGTCATTTGGTTTCTCAGCACCTTACAAGGTACTCGACGAGAAACTTGGCTACACTGCAGAGAATGTTTACAAGCAGGTGAAAGCCATCTTGGGATAAACCAATAACAATCATAATGGAGATAAAAACTGTGGGCTTAGCCAGCGACCATGCTGGCTTTGCTTTGAAACAATTCGTTAAACAATATCTTGATGAGCACGGAATGCCTTATAAAGATTATGGCACCTACTCTGAAGATAGTTGCGACTATCCTGACTTCGGTCATGCTTTAGCCGAAGGCATAGAGAAGGGCGAAGTGTTTCCAGGAATAGCAATCTGCGGTAGTGGCGAGGGCATCAGCATGACCCTCAACAAGCATCAAGCTATCCGTGCCGGACTTTGCTGGATTCCTGAGATTGCTCATCTCATTCGTCAGCACAACGATGCCAACGTCCTCGTAATGCCAGGACGATTCATCGACAACAACATGGCTCGCAAGATTATGGACGAATACTTCGCTACCGACTTCGAAGGCGGACGCCATCAGAAGCGTGTGGATAAAATCCCTGTGAAGTAACTCCCTACCCGATTACAATTCTAATTCTACATCAGAATTATTTTTCTTATCACAAGAGTGAAGAACCCAACGACCTCTCGTCTAAGTTCTTCACTCTTTTTTTATTCCCCTTATTAAACCTCAATAGAAGCATAATCTCCTTAAATTCCATAAAAAATAATAAAGATTTCAGTTATTCCCCCATTTTTGAACATCTATTTAATAGTAATTGAATTAAATAGATTAATTTTGCAGCGAATTAAAGAAATGAAAATGAAGAAAACAAAATTTATTCTATTATCGGTCCTATGTTCATTCCTCGCATTTGGAATGACATCATGCGACGACGACGCTAAAGATGATGACTATCAGAAAGAATTCATCCAATTTGACAATGTTACCCTAACTGCTGGTAGCACACAAGAATTGGCTAAGGGCAAAGACCTTTCTTGGAAGTCTGACAACGACCTCGTAGCTTCAATAATGGGAAGCAAAATTATTGCCAAACGAGTGGGAACGGCAAAAATGGTAAGTTCAAAGGGTGCTTTCGTCGTTACAGTCAAAGGTCAGTATAATGACTTCAGCGAACCTTATATTCAGTTCGGACATAATCGCGAAACAGTGAAATACTATGTTAAAAACAGCGATCAGCTGATTCGCGACGAAGACACCTTATTAATATATAAGGGAAGCGACAAGATAGAATATACAATTTATCATTTCAACGACAAGAAATTGGATGGCTCCTACATCGCTACATTGCCTGAAAATCAAAGCGAAATGGAAAACTGGGCATTGGAAAGATACCTTCCAATGGCTTCTCTCGACAACAGCTTCAGCATGACAAGCTTAAATATGAAGACTCTCATCCGCATGACATCAGTTTCTATCTACGGCAAAGAGTATCGCATGCTTGGATTTACCCAACAATAAAAGATTATCCGACAAATATAGGGGACTTTTTGATAACAACCAGCCTGGCAAATCATAGCTATCCCCCAGATTTTGCGGATGAGCCACTATAAAACCATAAAAAGAGTGGAAAGTTTAGGAGTTTTCTCCATAAACTTTCCACTCTTATTTTTTATTTCCTTAAGCGTAGAACCTTACAATATTCTGCCGCGGAAGCTGAGCTTTATAACTGGCCAAACCTTAAAATCATTCATGATCTTGGTAATATCGTCAGATGCTTCCTCATCAAGCTGGTCCATAAGATTTTTAACATCTACACCATCTGCATAAACCTTTGGCTTACCATGGAACTGAACGCCCATTTCAAAACGGAAACCAATACGGTTCTTTGGAATCAAACGACCAAAACCAAGACCGAGATAAGGACGGAAATTGTTAACCTTCAATCCACCATTAACATCACCATTCTCATCAAAAGGAATGTTGTAGTCGCCAATCTGAATACCGTACTGATCAGCCAATGCATAGTTGTTCTGAATATAATCACTATGACCAGTAATCTGAACAAGCTTTTCGCCACCTACAGAGAAACCTGCAGTAACAAAGAATGTACCACCTGTTGGATAACAATCAAACTTCACATCAAATGATGTGCGCTTCAAAGAGCCTTTTACATTCAGAGTTGCGTCATCGCCACTAAGTGAAGGAAGACCAGCAACATTTGGCTCAATATCAACATCTGTCTTGATATTAATATCTGGCATAAAGTTCAAACCTGCTCTTACACCAAAATATTTGTTAAAGCAAGTTGAAACGTCAACGCCAATACCTTCTGTACCAGCACCAACGCCTATACCTATTCTGTTACCCAAACCATACTTAAATTCTTCACTCTGAGCAAACATAGCACCAACCGACATCATCGCAAGTGCTATTGAGAGAATTACTTTCTTCATAACGTTATTAATTTTATTATTAGTTATATTAGTTGATGTTTATTTTGCAAATTTATATTATTTTTATCATTAAAACAAGAAAATGAACAAAAAAGTTATAACAACACTTAAATTTTGTCATTTGGCAGCATTTTCTTAACCTTTATTACTCCCACACCATATTAATATTATAATGTACCATTCCTTACTAACGATATTTAATATTATAAACGCAATAATTTTGCTGTTTCAGATAGATTTTGTATTTTTGCAAGCAATATCATTATTAATGGGTATAAATACAACAATATAATATAAGTATGCTTACACTTAAACTCATCAGTGAGGAAACTGAACGCGTAATCAAGGGTCTTGAGAAGAAGCACTTCAATGGTGCTCGCGAGGCCATAGACAAAGTTTTAGAATACGACAAAATCAGACGTGACGCACAGCAGAAGTCTGATGCCACTAAGCAGCAGGCCAACCAGTTGGCTAAGAAGATTGGTCAGCTCATGAAGGCTGGCGACAAAGAGGCTGCTGAACAGGCTAAGAACGAAGTTGCAAACCTCAAAGCTGAATGCAAAGCCATTGAGGAGATTATGGAGAAAGCTCAAAACGACTTGACACAGTTGCTTTGCCAGATACCTAACATTCCTAACGACGATGTTCCAGAAGGCAAGGATGCCTCTGACAATGTTGTGGTAAAGGAAGGTGGCGAAATGCCTAACCTACCTGAAGATGCTCTGTGCCATTGGGATTTGTGCAAGAAATTCAACCTCATCGACTTCGACCTTGGTGTAAAGGTCACAGGTGCAGGTTTCCCATTCTATATTGGCAAGATGGCTCGCTTGCAGAGAGCTCTCGAAGCTTTCTTCTTGGAGGAAGCTCGCAAGAGTGGCTATCTCGAGGTTCAGCCTCCATTCGTTGTCAACCAGGCCAGCGGCTACGGTACTGGTCAGCTTCCTGATAAGGAAGGTCAGATGTATCATGCCAACCTCGACGACCTCTATCTCATCCCTACTGCCGAGGTTCCTGTAACAAATATCTTCCGCGATGTAATCCTCGACGAAAAGGATCTTCCTATCAAGCGTTGTGCTTACTCTGCTTGCTTCCGTCGTGAGGCAGGTTCTTATGGCAAGGATGTTCGTGGTTTGAATCGTCTTCACCAGTTCGACAAGGTAGAGATTGTACGTATCGACAAGCCTGAACACTCTTACGAGAGCTTGAAAGAAATGTTGGTTCACGTTGAGGGATTGCTCAAGAAGTTGGAGTTGCCTTACCATATTCTCCGTCTCTGCGGTGGCGACATGAGCTTCACATCTTCTATCTGCTACGACTTCGAGGTTTGGAGCGCAGCTCAAAAGCGCTGGCTAGAGGTTTCTTCTGTATCTAATTTCGAAAGCTATCAGGCCAACCGCTTGAAGTGTCGCTATCGTCATACTGATGATAAGAAGATTGAGCTTTGCCACACCTTGAATGGTTCGGCTTTGGCTTTGCCTCGTATCGTTGCTGCCATCCTCGAAAACAATCAAACTCCAGAAGGCATCCGCGTGCCTAAGTGCTTGGTGCCTTATTGTGGTTTCGAGATGCTCGACGACAATAACTTTTAATTAAATCGTATATTGCATGTTGAATGTTGAGAGTTGGATTATTATGCTCTCAGCATTCAACATTTTTGTTTTGACCGAAACATCAATACACAAATACTAAACAACCCAAAGAAACTGAAATGAACAAGATTATCAAGAAAGTGCAATTCTCTGAAAAGGTATTCCTTTTTGAGATTGAAGCTCCGCTGATAGCAAAGAGCCGCAAAGCTGGCAACTTTGTCATTGTACGTGTTGGCGAAAATGGCGAACGTATGCCTCTAACTATTGCTGATGCCGACATCGAAAAAGGCACCATCACCATCGTAGTACAGGAGGTGGGATTGTCGTCAACTAAGCTCTGCAATCTCAACGAGGGCGACTTCATCACCGACGTTGTTGGTCCACTTGGCAACCCTACTCACATAGAGAAGTTCGGCACCGTCATCTGCGCCGGAGGTGGCGTTGGTGTAGCACCAATGCTTCCTATCATCAAGGCTCTCAAGGCTGCAGGCAACAGAGTGCTCTCCGTATTGGCAGGTCGCAACAAAGACTTGATAATCTTGGAAGACGAGGTTCGCAAAAATTCCGACGAGGTTATCATCATGACCGACGATGGTTCAGCTGGCGAAAAGGGTGTTGTCACTATCGGCATCGAAAAGCTCATCCAGCAGGAACACATCGACAAGGTGTTTGCCATTGGCCCTCCTATCATGATGAAGTTCTGTTGCTTGCTCACACAGAAATACAACATTCCTACCGACGTCTCTCTCAATACCATCATGGTCGACGGCACTGGTATGTGTGGTGCTTGCCGACTCACCATTGGTGGCAAAACAAAGTTCGTATGTATCGATGGTCCTGAGTTTGATGGGGCCTTAGTCGATTGGGACGAGATGTTCAAGCGCATGGGCACATTCAAGGCTGTAGAGCGCGAAGAGATGGAACACTACGAAGAACATTGCAATGCCGTATTGGGCAGCAAGGTCACAACCTCTATCGACCACACTCCTTCTCAATACGATGAGTGCGACCCCGACGTGTCTTCTCTCACTAATCGAGATGCAGAATGGCGCAAGCAGCTTCGTGCCGAAATGAAGGCTACCGAACGTAAAAAGATTGAGCGTGTACAGATGCCAGAGCTCGACCCTATTTATCGTGCCACAACTCGTTTAGAGGAAGTAAACATCGGACTGACTCCCGAGATGGCATTGCTCGAAGCAAAACGCTGCTTAGATTGTGGCAAACCTTCTTGTGTTGAGGGATGTCCAGTCAACATCAACATTCCTTCGTTTATCAAAAATATTGAGCGCGGACATTTCCTCGATGCAGCTAAGGTGCTTAAACAGACTTCTGCTCTGCCTGCAGTATGCGGACGTGTTTGTCCTCAGGAAAAGCAATGCGAAAGCAAGTGTATCCATTTGAAGATGGGCGAAAAGCCTGTTGCAATCGGCTATCTTGAGCGTTTCGCTGCCGACTACGAGCGCGAGAGTGGCAACATTTCTTTGCCAGAGTTGGCACCAGCCAATGGCATCAAAGTGGCAGTCGTCGGCTCAGGTCCTTCGGGCTTAAGCTTTGCTGGCGACATGGCAAAGAAGGGCTACGATGTTCATGTCTTCGAGGCTCTCCACGAAATTGGTGGTGTATTGAAATATGGTATTCCTGAATTCCGCTTGCCTAACAAGATTGTCGACGTAGAGATTGAAAACCTCAAGAAGATGGGCGTTCACTTCACTACCGACTGCATCGTGGGCAAAACCATTACTGTCGACCAGCTTGAATCAGATGGCTACAAGGGCATCTTCGTTGGTTCGGGTGCAGGCTTGCCAAACTTCATGAATATCCCTGGCGAAAATGCCATCAACATCATGTCGTCTAACGAATACCTCACTCGTGTAAACCTCATGGATGCTGCCAATCCTCTCACCGACACTCCTATGAACCTTGGCAAAAAGGTTGTCGTTGTGGGCGGTGGAAACACAGCCATGGACTCTTGTCGCACAGCCAAGCGACTTGGTGCTGAGGTCACATTGGTTTATCGTCGTTCCGAAGCTGAAATGCCAGCACGTCTCGAAGAGGTTAAACATGCAAAGGAAGAGGGAATCAACTTCCTCACACTTCACAATCCTAAGGAATACCTTGCCGATGAGAATGGTGCTGTAAAGGCAGCCGTACTCGATGTCATGCAACTTGGTGAACCAGACGCAAGTGGTCGTCGTAGTCCTGTAGCCACAGGCAACACCATCACCATCGATTGCGACCAGGTAATCGTAGCCGTTGGAGTTTCTCCTAACCCATTAGTGCCTAATTCTATTCAGGGTTTGCAACTTGGACGTAAGAATACCATTTCTGTAGATGAAGCCATGAAGAGTTCGTGCGATTCTATCTATGCAGGTGGCGATATTGTTCGTGGTGGCGCAACTGTTATCCTTGCTATGGGCGATGGTCGTAGAGCAGCACTCCACATGGACGAGGCTCTTAAAAAATAATCATATCTGTAGGTTCACAGCCCTACTCAATTAATCCGTAATAATAGAACAAACAATAGATGTTATACACTATCTTGTTGTTGGTATTAAGCAATATCTTCATGACATTAGCTTGGTACGGACATCTTAAACTTCAACAAACAGGGGTCAGCTCAAACTGGCCTCTGTTTGGTGTCATTATATTCAGCTGGTTAATAGCATTCTTCGAATATTGCTGTCAGGTGCCAGCCAATCGTATAGGCTTCGTTGGCAATGGCGGCCCCTTCACTTTGGTACAACTCAAAGTTATCCAAGAGTGCATTTCGCTCATCGTATTTGCAATTATTGCTAATATGCTCTTCCAGGGGCAAGGCCTGCATTGGAATCATTTCGCAGCCTTCGTATGCCTTATTGCAGCAGTATATTTCGTATTTATGAAGTAATGAAGTGTAGAGAGTGAAGAATCCTTTAGTCTTAATGGTATTTGATTCTTCACTCTTCCTTTTAAATGCTTCCCCCAGAGTTAGGTTTGCAATAACTCGATTGTCGCACTTTAAATTGCTAAACCAACGATAAATAGTTATTTTAGTTAAAGATATTAAACAATTTCTTTGCCCTCATCTTTTTTCTTTATCTTTGTTTTTTTAAAAAAATAAAAAGATGAATCTTAAAATATTAACCATAGTTATCGCGTTGTCTACAACATTATCAGCCACAGCGCAAAAGAAAGGAAAAGCAAAAACTAAGCGTTCAATTCCTGCCGTAGTTGAATCGCCAGGCATGAAACTATATAAGTCTATGATACCTTCTACTGCAAAACTAATGTTTGTAGATAGTCTCGTTGTCGATAAAAAAGACTTCTTGACTCAGATTCCACTAATTTCAGAAGCAGGCAAACTCACCATGCGCGACACCCTGCACTCTCAATATCTCAACGAGTTTGGCGACCGTTGGATATTTGCTCATGGCGACAACACCTCGTCAGCTCTTTATACAGCCGACAAGCTTGCCGACAAATGGTCTACTCCTACTCCAATTTTCAATAAGACCGAGGGTATTGAAAAAGCCAATTATCCATTCCTTATGGCAGACGGAGTAACACTCTACTTTGCAGCAAAGGGCGGAAACACAATGGGCGGCTACGACATCTTTATGTCTACCTTCGACCACGACAACGGGGTATACTATTCACCAGAGAATATCGGTTTACCATTTAATTCCACAGCCAACGACTACCTCTTGGCAATTGACGACATCGACAACCTTGGCTGGCTTGTCACCGATCGGCGCCAGCCTGAAGGTAAGGTCTGCATCTACACCTTTGTGCCAACAGCTTCGCGCATAGGCTTCGAAGACACCGACCTATCCACCGTAGAGATAGAACGCTATTCGCGCATTTTAAGCATCGCCGACACATGGAAGTTTGGCAACCGCAAAGCTGCAATGGCCAAACTTTCTGACATCAAAAAGCGTATTGTTGCTAAGACTATTAAAACTCAGTCTAACAACAAGTTTGTAGTCAACGACAATATCATCTACACTTCAGCCAATGATTTCAAATCGCCAACAGCTAAAAAGATGTATCGTGAGTGGTTAGACAAAAAACGCACTTTAAAGACTGTCACCTCTAAGCTCGACGAAGCCCGCAAAACCTATCGCGACAGTTCTAATCCGTCGGCAGATGCTTACAAGATTAATACACTCGAAAACAAACAAGAGTCCTTATTCAATGAGATAAAACAATTAGAAAAAAACATTAGATCAACAGAACTAAACAATCATTAATCATGGAAAAGAAACGTTTCGCAGAATCAGAATTGATAATCAACGAAGATGGTAGCGTATTCCACCTTCATGTCAAACCAGAGCAATTAGCCGATAAGGTAATCCTCGTTGGCGACCCAGGAAGAGTAACCCTCGTAGCCTCACATTTCGAAACCAAAGAATGTGATATTGAAAGTCGTGAGTTCCACACCATCACAGGTACCTATCAGGGCAAACGCATCACCGTATTGAGCACTGGCATCGGTTGCGACAATATCGACATCGTGATGAACGAGCTCGATGCTCTTGCCAACATCAATTTCAAGACTCGCTTCGAAAACGACAAGCATCGCACCCTTGAGCTCGTGCGCATTGGCACCTGTGGCGGATTGCAAGAATACACACCTGTGGGCACCTTCATTTGCTCGCAGACCTCGGTAGGCTTCGATGGCTTGCTCAATTTCTATGCCGGACGCAATCAGGTTTGCGACCTTGAACTCGAGCGCCAACTCGTTGCTCATCTCGGTTGGACAGGCAACATGTGTCAGCCTTATCCTTACACTATCGATGCCGACAAAGAAATGGTAGAGCGCATTGCCAAAAACGATATGGTACGTGGAATCACCATCGCCTGCGGTGGCTTCTTTGGTCCTCAGGGTCGCGAACTTCGCATCCCTCTTGCCGACCCTCGTCAAAACGAGAAGGTAGAGTCGTTCTCTTACAATGGTCTCCACATCACCAACTTTGAAATGGAGAGCTCTGCCCTTGCTGGTCTTTCAGCCCTTATGGGTCATAAAGCCGTTACCTGCTGCATGGTTATTGCCAACCGTCGAATCAAGGAGGCTAACACAGGCTACAAAAACACCATCGACAAATTGATTAAAACTGTCCTCGACAGACTGTAATCTCACAAAATAATATCCTTACATTTTTTTATTTGAATGACAATCATCGATACCAACGATACTATTTGCGCAATGGCCACTCCTGCAGGAGGGGCCATTGGCATTGTTAGAATATCAGGCACTAATGCCATAGACATAGCCAACTCACTTTTCGCACCTAAAAACAAACTCGTAAACGCTCGCCCATCGTCGCTCTCGTATGGCCGCATCCTTGATGCACAAGGTCAAGAAATCGACGATGTTCTCGTATCCGTTTTCCATGCTCCGCATTCCTATACAGGCGAAAACTCGGTAGAAATTTCTTGTCATGGCTCTCGCTACATTATGACTGAAATTCTCAAAGCGCTCATCCAATCCGGCTGCCGACAGGCTGAACCAGGCGAATTTACAAAGCGTGCTTTCCTTAATGGCAAAATGGACTTGAGTCAAGCCGAGGCTGTTGCTGACCTTATTGCTTCCACCAACAAAGCCACCCACACAATGGCAATGAGCCAGTTGAAGGGTTGTTTTAGCGAAGAGCTGAAAACACTACGCGCTCAACTACTTAAGCTAAACTCTCTACTAGAACTTGAACTCGACTTTAGTGACCATGAAGAACTTGAGTTTGCGGACCGCTCAGAACTCCTCGACCTCGTCAATCGTGCAGAGAGCAAAATCTCATCGCTTGCCAAATCCTTTGAAACAGGCGTAGCTCTAAAGCATGGCATCCCTGTAGCCATTGTTGGCAAAACCAACGTTGGCAAGAGTTCTCTCCTAAATATTCTTTTACACGAAGACAAAGCCATCGTCTCCGACGTTCATGGCACCACTCGCGACACCATTGAAGATTCTATTGACATCGATGGCGTCACATTCCGCTTCATAGATACTGCTGGCATTCGCCAAACCACCGACACAGTAGAGCAAATCGGCATTACCCGAACCTACAACAAAATCAGCGAAGCATCCATCGTCCTGTGGGTCGTCGACCATCAGCCTACCGAAGCCGAATACTCCGACATGCTACAAAAATGCGAAGGAAAGAAGCTTATTATCGTTAAGAATAAATGCGACATTGCTCCTTCCTTCACACTATCTCATTCCGACATTCCAAACGCTGAAATCAGCGCTAAAGCCAACATTGGCATTGATGCGCTCACAGACCTTCTCATCCAGGTTGCCGACATTCCGCAGCTCACCGAGAATAGCATCATCGTCAACAATATTCGCCACTACGAGGCTCTTACCCGCGCCCTCGACCATCTATCACGTGTTCGCGAAGCCTTCGATCTCGGACTTAGTGGCGACCTTATTTCCGAAGACCTCAAGCTCGTTCTTATTGAGCTTGGCGACATCACAGGTGGCGCCATATCAAGCCAAGAAACTCTCAATAACATCTTCAGCCATTTCTGCGTGGGAAAATGATTGCCGATTAGCAACACGCAACAAATCTCACATTCTATAGTTAAAGCGCTCACTCCGAGCGCTTTTCTTGTTTGCGGTCACTCTCGATAAAAATCGATGGTGACCGTTTATGCGTCTATTTTCGTACCTCTCTCGTACCGCAAGGGAAAAGAGAAACTCTGAACGTGGGCAAGATGATGGAGGAATTTCACAATGGTGCGCTATCATTCACGATTATTCCTTTATCAAGATGTCTAACAGGAGGAAGTAACAACATGTTTAACCAAACTAATTGAGAAAATGACCGCAAGCAAAATCGAAATTCACAAAGTATGTGAGTATTGTGGGAAGACGTTTGTCGCATGGAAGTCTACGACACGTTTTTGTAGCAAGACGTGCAATTCAAGAGCCTACAAACAATTTAGACGAGAGCAACGAATTGCAGCAATAGAAAATGAAACAAACACCCGACCTATTGAGAAAATCAGAGACAAAACAATTTTGTCGCCCAAGGAGGTGGCAGTCCTATTGGGATTGTCTACTCGTAATGTCTATTACCTTATTAATAAAGGTTTGCTAAAAGCATCTCACCTTAGCACTCGTATTACTCTCATTAAAAGAAAAGATATTGATGTGATGCTTGACGACAACCACGAAAAACGGAAAAGAAAATCAAGCCAACCTATCACCGAGTTCTACACAACCTCTGAAATCCTTCAGAAGTATGGCATCAGCGAGTCGGGGTTGTACAAGATTGCCAAGAGCGAGACTTTTCCGAAAGTGTTTCAGCGTGGCAAGTCTTATTGGAGCAAGAAACATATAGATTCTTACTTTGGCAAGAAAGCCGTGGATGCAAGCATCACGGAATGGTATTCTGTGGCAGACATAAAAGAGACGTTCAACATGACCACAACAGCCGTCTATACTTTTGTTTCAAATTTCAAGATACCCAAGAAGCGAATAAAGAAGGAAGTGCTCTACTCCAAACACCATGTGGATATGGCCAAAGGTATAGCCGAACCTGACACGCCACAATATTACACCATAAAGGAAGCGATGGCAAAGTTTCATGTCATCCGCGACCAGCTTTATCATTATGCGAAAACCTACAACATTCCCAAGGTACAAGAAGGAAAGTATGTGAAGTTGTCCAAAAAAGAGTTGGACGAATTGTTTGCTCCACCGACTATCAAGGGATAAGGTTATGGTTATATCTTACTTGTCTGCAGTTATCTAACTAATAACCTAACACTGCAAAAATAACCGTCTTACTTTGCACGCACATTCAATCACAAAACATCAAAACGAAAGATATTATGTCACACTATCACACATGCACCACGGTGTCACTACTCCGACGCCCCATTACCAATGGACGCTTGTCCTTGTATCTTGACTTCTACCCTGCCATCCGCAATCCAGAAACGATGAAGATGACACGCAGAGAATATCTTGGCATCTACATCTTTGCCAAGCCAAGGAATGATGCAGAACGCGAGTTCAACCGCTCGATGATTGAGCGAGCCGAGGCAATACGCTGCATGAGAGTCACTTCGCTCATCAACGAAAAGTTTGACTTTCTTGACCATGAGAAGATGAAAAGCGATTTCCTCGCCTACTATAAGAAGAAATGTAGAGGACAAGACCAGAAATGGGACATTGTGTACAAACACTTCTTCAACTTTGTGCAAGGCCACTGCACTTGTGGAGAAGTAACGGTAGACCTCTGCAAGAAATTCCGTGAATACTTGCTCGGTGCAAACCAACTCCGGCTCACACATCTTAAAATCAGCAAGAACTCGGCAGCTGGTTATTATTCCACATTCCGTGGTTTCCTCAACATCGCCTATCGAGAAAAGATGATTAAGGAGAATGTGAACGATTTCTTGGAGAAGATTGAAACAGATGATGTGCGCAAGGAATTTCTCACTTCAGAAGAACTAAAGAAGTTGGCTGCTACTCCATGCGACATCCCTGTATTGAAACAAGCCTCGCTGTTCTCCTGCCTTACAGGACTGCGAATCAGCGACATTCTCAATCTCGCATGGGATGACATCCAGTTGGCTCCCGACCTTGGCTATTGCGTCCGCATCCGAATACAAAAGACAGACACGGAAACGATGCTCCCTATCAGTGATGAAGCTTTGCAACTCTGTGGTGAACGCACAGAAGGTAAAGTCTTTCGTGAACTCACCAGAAGCATGGTGAATTATCCACTCCGCAAATGGATTGCAGCAGCCGGTATCAAAAAACATATCTCATTCCATTGCTTCCGCCATACTTACGCCACATTGCAGATTGCCTCAGGTACAGACATTTATACGGTCAGCAAGATGCTTGTCCACAAGAATGTCACCACAACGCAAATCTATGCCGACCTTGTGAATGACAAGAAACGTGAGACGGTTGACAGGATTACCTTGAAATAAGCTGTCCTGAGTCTTTTATAAGTCCAAGTTTTATGGTTGAAGACGAAAGTCTTGGATTTTTTCTATTGGTTCTATTCTACCTTCTGAATAGAACCAAATTTGCTTTTTAATATAAAAAAAGGTTGTTATCTGATAGTTCTTTCTATTATTTGCTTGGATGACCGATAACTTTGTATCAACAAAACTCACATAGCCGCATCATATTATGAATATTACAAAGTTCGTATCTACCAACATTTACTTGATAATGACGCTATTCATTTGCGCCATCTCATATATCTATGTCGTTAATGGATTGAAATGCCATATTGTTTTGGGAGTATGTTCCATTGGCATTGAAGGCATTGTCTCTTATTCTGTTTATGTAGTTCTGTTGTCAGTATGTAAGGAGGGAAAGACAAGGCACAAGCCATTGAAAAGGAAGCCTATCAATCCAAAAGATACGGGCAAAAAGCCTAAGCCTATAATAACTGAAGACCGTGATGTTCCGCCTGTACAAGAGATTAATATCAAAGAAAATGATCGGCAGGAGGCTGTCACTCTATGCAAAGAATACATAAGAAGGGGTGTTGCTCAATATTTCCCAATGGACCTAACGCCCCAACTATTGCATTTGGTTGAAGAGTATGCCAGTGGCATCATAAGATGCACACCCATTAAGATTGGCATTAACGACACAAAAGGACTTCGCCCTATTGACTTCTACCACTTGATATGGAATCTGTGGACTCGCCTGGATGCCTTAGACCGTAGAGCTTCATGTCGTTTCATCAAGAACGCTTTTCCGATGATTCTTGAAAACACCAACGAGGAGACAATCTACCGAAAGATGAATGACACTTACGTCAGATGTACGATAGAGAATATTCCCAAAGACGAGCCTCTGGTACCATAAGAATGTGGTTACGGTTATTGCTTACAAACAAGCGGTTATCTATGAAATAACCATCTGGATAAAGAATAACCACAGAACTTTGCAGCACGAAACATCAAAATCCAGAAAGTTATGGACAATATCACATTCGAGGCAATGCCTCAGGCTATTTCTGAACTGATTCAGAAAGTTGACACGCTGCAAAGTACAGTAGCAGCGTTGCAGAAACATTGTAGCAAGCAACAAGTAGAACAGATGATTGGTATTGATGAAGCATGCAAGATTCTCGGTCGAGCCAAGTCCACAGTCTATGCACTCACGCAAGCGCATAAGATACCATTCTATCAGCCAGGCAAGATGCTCCAGTTCAAGCGTTCTGAGTTGATGGCGTGGATGGAGAGTGCCAGGCAAGACGCTTCTTCGCAAACAACAGAAAGTATTGCAGAACAAATGCGCAGCACAGTAAGACACAAGCCAAAATCAAATTGGGGAATGTAGCCATGGAGTATATCAAGTTGATTAACCGTTTTTGGGAGACCAACCGCAACACGCAGTTCACCATGGCAGAGACAACGCTCTACTTCTATCTGCTCAACGAGGCGAACCGCAACTATTGGCAGATGCCTATTGCTTGTGCTACGGCTATCATCTGTGCATCTACTGGTATGACTAAAGCCACACTCATCCGTGCTCGCAACGGACTGAAGAAGAAAGGACTTATCGGTTTTACGGAGGGTGTTCAACATTCTCGCGCCCCAACCTATCATATCCGCACATTTGAAACCGATGGCGAAACTGCTGACAGTACTGCTCATAAAACTGATGCCGAAACCACTCATGCAACCATTATTAAAGACAACAACATAAACAAAGAAATCTCTAATCACCACGCACGCATGAGCATTGACGATTTGGAAAAGATTTTGGTCGAGGATGTGGAATGGCATAATAGCATCATCAGTCAACTGAACGTTCATCGAATATCAGAGTCTGCACACCTCATTCCATACATCCGCAAGTTCTTTGCCTACCTCCGCATCTGCAAGGTTACGGAGAAGGAAGAGTCAGACTGCCGCAGTCATTTCTTCAACAAGATGAAAAAAGAATATCTCAAGACAAATAGCAACAATTTTAACAAGCAAAATTATGAAAGTAAACGAAGTATTGAAGTCACAGTTACTTCACCGCAAGCCTATGAAGGCTCGTTTTAAGTTGTCGATGAACAGCGAATTGGCATCTCAGTATCTGATAGCAGCCATCTCGGCTGAAGTGGAATATCGCAACCATCCATTTCGGAATGGTAGTGAGTTGCATAAACAAGTTGCAAGTGTTGCCCACTGGCTTTGTGGCATGTCCGGCAAGAACAGTCTGTTGCTTGTTGGCGGTTGCGGAAATGGCAAAACAACCTTTGTCTATGCCATGCAAAACCTCGTCAATCATTTGGGCATCAAGAATCAAGCGACAGGTCAGGACTTCGGCATCAGCCTCTACAATGCCAAAGACCTTGCCAACATCTGCAAAACGCATCCCAAAGATTGGCGGTCACTCATGGACAAGGACATCCTGGCAATAGATGACCTTGGTACCGAGCCTCGCGAAATCATCGAATACGGCAATGTACTCAGTCCCATCATCGACCTCATATCCTACCGCTATGAACACCAACTGCCGACTATCATCACCTCCAACCTCACCCCTCAACAAATCTCCGAGGTGTACGGCAAGCGTATCGGTGACCGATTGAAAGAGACAACCGAGATTGTCCCTTTCTTGAATGGCTCATACAGAGGCTAAAAAAACGATAGCTTCAAGGTGCAATAGACCATTTTTCAAAGAAAAAAAGTTGTGCATAAATATCAAGCCAACGCCCAATGTGTTTCTCATTCAGAATTCATAAAGAGCATTGGCTTTTATCTTTTAACCGAGCTTGCTCGATGTCTCAAAACGACGATTTTCTAAATTGGTAAGCCTAATTACCGGTTTTGAAAACCGCAATAGGATGCCACTTCAAAAGAAGTTCCTTCTGGGAGCAAGCTCTAGATGAAGCAGTGGTTTATACGATTGAATTTTATACTTGGAATTCATCGATTATCCAATAGCCATCCTTACGTCCACCTTCGCGTTTGAGAATGTTAAAATCCTCTCGCAAAGCCTTTAGTTCGTTTGAAATCTTTCTTGCAGAAAGTCCTGTCTTTCTTGCTAAATCCGGTGTAGTCGTTTTGTTGTCTCCAGATAATATTTTCAAAATAAGAGTCTGAATATCAGATAGTTCTTTCTTGCACTCTTTCTTGCACTTTTTCATGTCTGGTACTCCAAAACATTCAGAATTACACGGTATATCTATCAAGAAGAATGTTCGTTCTTCGTCAGTCTCTATCGAAGCACGTTGTGAACCATTTTCCTGCAACTTCTGCTGAATGGTAGGAATACCCGTTGCTCTACCCTCTGTCAAATCCAGCTCTTTCAAGAACTCTCCTAAACGACGGTTGGTATATCGACGAGAACGAAGCATACGAGCTTCACGGATTGCTTGCATAGATATGGTATGGTTAGGACCTCCAAAGTTGAGAATACTAATTTTATCTGGTTCGATAGTAATCTCGACAGGTTCACGTTCAATGTAGCTGCGGTGATAAAGGCTGTTTACGACAGCTTCCTCCAAAGCTTGATAAGGATAATTGTATGTCACAATAGAACGCTCTCTATCCTCAGGCTTATGGATTTTCTTTTGGATGACATTTGTCTTTAGATAATTCATTGTGTCACGGATCATCTTAGGCACACAACCTTTTATTGGAGCTATTTCTATCATGTTGCCAGGGTCTTGCAATCTACCATTGGGAAAGTGATTTTTTGCAAAAAAAAGCATACTATCTGCAAATATAACTCGTAAATCACATCTTTTTTTTATTTAACACTACGTTCTTTCTCGTCCGAGATAAGTTCCTTCATATCCACAGACAATATTTGTGCAATTTCAAGAAGCGTTGTAAGGTTTGGTTGGGTACGATTGCACACATAGGCATTGACCGTACTAAAACTCTTGCCCATTTTCTTGGAAAGCCAAGTTTGGCTTATACCTTTCTCCTCTAAAACTGCCTTTATGCGATTTAACTTCATATTTTTATTGCATTTTACCCTACAAAAATAATAATTTATTGCGATAATCTATCATAAATAGGCAAAATTTTAGCATTTTATAAGGTGATTTTAGTCGAAGATGCTACAAATCCCACTTTTTATGCTTATTTTTGAAACTTTATGGTTCTGTTTTTAGGTCTTGGCTTGAAAGCAATGTCGTAATTTACAAAAGAGATAGACAATCAATGTTCACCTCTTAAAAATATGTAAATTAAGAGCAAAAAAGATAGTTTCTCAGATTTTAGATTTATCTTTGCACTCGTAAATAAAGTGTTCTTTGTATATTGCAAAGTTGTGAAAGAAAAAGAATATAGCTCGTTTCTAAATCGTTAGCAGTTACATTCTTTTAAATACTTAATTCGTTGATATTCAATCAATAAAAGATTTTGTTGTGACTCCTGCATGGAATGTGATATGCTTTTTGATGCCCGAGGCTTCAATCCATTTTTTCTATGGACGGGAAATCCAAGAAGATCCTGTCAATCCTTCGAATACTCGTTGGTTTTGTTCACCTCGTTCTCCACATAACGAATATGCCTGTTCGCTGATGGGAAGATAATCGACCACATGAGTTTTGCGTTGTGTGAGGTCCACTCGCCAGCCGCTTTGGGTTGGGGTAATCTCTCCCCAAGTGAGGTCATGAATGTCACAAAGGCAAACGGACGATTATTTGATTGATATGCGTAGAAATACTACGTAAAACACATAAATAATTATAATTTATTTGTTCGTTTAAGATAAAAGATGTAATTTTGCAGCAAATTATGGCAGAAAAGGATGATAGAAAGTATAAAAATCAAAAACTTTCTCTCGTTTAAGGACGAGCAGGAAATATCGTTTGTGGCATCTCGTGAGATAAGTACGAGCCAGAGCAAACAAGAATCTTGGTTCACAGAAATAGGTGGTACAAGGTTACTAAAGATGCTTGTATTTATAGGAAACAATGGTGCTGGTAAAACCAATGCGTTGAGTGCTATTAGTTATCTACGTCATCTTGCTGTTAACAGTTATAGTGATAAGGAGGAAAAACCAACCTATAAGCCTTTCTTATTGGATGAAGATTCACGTAAACAACCCACAGAGATTACTATGTATTATTATATAGGTGAGGAGAGATTTTCTTATCGGGTTGTATTGAATGCTGATTATATTGTAGAGGAATCATTAATTCTCCATAATGGACGAAGTACAGCTTCTGTCTATAAGCGGTTATACGCTGATGGTCGAACAGTGATTAATTTTGGAAATAATTGCGACTTAAATAGTGAAGACAGAAAAGCACTTGTAATAAGTACATTAAATAATTCTACAGTATTAGCGTCCTTTGGATCAAAGAACTTGACGAGTGAGATTTTGAAAAAACACTATCTCTATTTTCGCAGAGAAATTCGAATGGTCACGGGGGCAGATTTTGATCCCATGGATTTGGTAGAAGATAAAGATGCGCTAAATCAGCCCGCAATTAAAAAGGTAATCATTGATTTGTTGCATAGTGTTGATGCTAAGATAAATGATTATGTTCTCACAGAACATGTATTTGATATTCCCAAAGAATTTCTTGATGATGCTCCAAAGTCTCTAATTGAACAAATCCGCAAAAACAGCTCCGATGGTAAGATTCATAAATGGGATATGAATTTCTATCATCAAACATCACATGGTTCATACCCTATTGATGTGGAGATGGAGTCTAGGGGTACGATAAGCATGATTAGAATGGTTGTGCTTATTTTAGATATGATTAGGAATAGACGTTGTACACTGATTGATGAATTTAGTTATTCAATACACCAAATAGCAATAAATCTATTATTGCGGATGTATATAGCTCTAACAACTCAAAGCCAATTGATAATAACGACGCAAACCATTGCTCTTTTGATGAATAAAAGGCTACGACGCGACATTATTAGAATCTGCAAAAAAAATGAAAATGGAGAAACTCAGATTCTCAAAGTGAATCAATCCAAAATCCACAAAAATAATAATTTGTTCAGAGTTTATATGGATAACGAATTGGATGGTCTTCCTTTCATAGAGGATGACTTTGATTTTGAGACCTTTATCAATGAGGTAAAGACAGCTCTTTGACAAAATAATAGTTTGATATGATGTAACAAAAGCGTAGCAATGCTACGCTTTTGTTGTTTATATTATATAGTATTTCCACCGAAACGTATTCTAGCGTAAAAAAAATACGCAAAATACCATAAAATATTTTGCAGATTTGAATTTTCTATTTACCTTTGCCGACGAATTATTAATATATTAAAGGAAGGAGATTATAATCTATGTCAAAAAGAACATTAAGTCCACAAGATCAGAGAATACTACTTGCTGAAGCAGGTGGTCAATGTGAACTTGAAGGATGTCCCGAGTTTATCTATGAGGATATGTTGACGAAACAGAAATTCAATTTCGGAGAATATGCTCACATCATTGGAGACTCTCCGGATGGTCCACGTGGTGATATTGATTTGTCGGAAAAGTATTGTAAGGATAGAAATAATATTATGTTACTTTGCCCCAAGCATCACAAAATGATTGATACGATACTTGAAAAGTATACCGATGACCAACTCTTTGCGATGAAGAAACGTCATGAAGAACGAGTGCGTCGCATTTTGAGTATTGGTAAGGATAGATATTCCACTGTGATTACTTATGCTGCCAATGTAGGGTGCCAGAATTGTGTCATCAATTCAGACGAAGTTAATGAGACATTGCTCCTTGATGGATGGTATCCCTCCGAATCGAGACCGATTGAACTGGGCCTCATAAATTCTTCAGTTCAAGATAAATCTCTAGAATATTGGGTAACAGAACGGCAAAATCTTGAACGACAGTTCCAATTGAAAGTCGAACAATATTTGCAAGCTAACAGAATGAGCCGTTTCTCCTTGTTTGCTATAGCACCTATGCCATTGTTAGTGCTACTTGGGGCTCTGATGTCAGATAAGTTTGATGTCCAGGTCTATCAACTACACAAGGAACCTCGTTCTTGGATGTGGCAAACAGACAAAGTTCAGCCGTTTATTGTAAAGGAACCGGATAAAAAGATGGGTAAGCCCGTTATGGTGTTCTCCCTTAGCTCCGCTGCTGTTCGTGACAGAGTAGACAGATTGTATGATGGACAGGATGTGAGCATATGGGAACTGACAATTCCTGAACCTAACAATGATTATCTCCGTTCCAAAGATCAATTGGCAGATTTTCGTGTTAAGGTTAGGGCCATTTTGGAGGATATAAATCTACATGCGCCAGCGGATGAAGCTATAGATGTTCATATGGCCATGTCCGTATCTTGTGCTGTAACCTTAGGCATGGTTCGTAACTCAAAGGCTGATCGGGCTTATAATTTATTCGATCATAATAATGATCAAGATTTAAAAGTAATGACTATATAAAAATGAATAATATGAACGAAAAAGAGAAAGAACTGAACGAGGTTTTGGAAGAATTGGCCAAAAATCTGGACATTACAGATACTGAAGATGCTGCTATTCGTGAGAGTTATAATGCAGTTGGAGAATTTCTTGCAAAAGAAGGCACCCTGCTTGATAAGTATGAAGTGGAAATATTTCCTCAGGGTTCATTTAACCTTGGTACCATTATTCGCCCCGTCAAGGAGGGCGATGATCTGGACATTGATTTAGTTTGTGAACTTAAGTCTAAAGAGCACAACTGGACACAGTATGATGTCAAGCAACAGGTGGGCAATCGTCTTAAAGAGAGCAAACGTTATAAGAATCTATTAGATGAAGAAGGACGTCGTTGCTGGACATTACTATATCGCGATGATGCTCCGACAACAACCCAGAAGTATCATATGGATATTTTACCAAGTATAGTAGATAAGAACTATAAAACAATTGTTCGTGAAATGTATTCTGCAAAAGAATTATCGGAATCAGACTATAATAAGGCTGCAATTAGGATTACAGACAAAGATAGTCCAGACTATAAAATTAGCCCAATACCAGAAACTTGGTTAAAGAGTAATCCTTTTGGGTATGCACGCTGGTTTGAGCTGCAGCAGCAGAAAGGTCGAGTAGAGTCGCGATTATTTGCTAGTGAGGACGTAAAACCTCTCCCAGCGAAGAGAAAGGAAAAGACAACTCTTCAGCGAGTAGTGCAGTTACTCAAGCGCCATCGTGATATTCACTATGCAGGTGATGATGATAAGCCAATATCTATTATTATAACAACTCTTGCTGCAAGAGCTTACGATGGAGAAAAAGATCTTACATCGGCTTTCCGCAATGTCGTTGCAAAAATGAGAAATTATATCGAGACTCGCATGGTGGATGGAAAGGAAATCAAATGGGTACCAAATCCTGTCAACAGCCAGGAGAATTTCGCTGACAAATGGCCCGAGAGTCCTCGTAAACAGCGTCTTTTTTATGAATGGCTTGACAAATTAGAGGCAAATATACATAACATTGTATCATCTAATGACCGTTTGTTACTTGAACGACACTTTAGTGATTCGTTTGGAAAAGAAATGTCTCAGAAAACGTTTGCAGCATTAGCCAAGCAAAAACTCAATGAACGTAAATCTGGCAACTTGCGTATGAGTACTTCTGGTATTTTGTCTTCTGTTGGGAGCACTGCTGTAGCAGCTGGTCATAATTTCTTTGGAGGAGAAACTGATGAATAAGGAACTGTCAACAATGACTCAGGCGCAACAGCTAAGGTCTCTCTTTCCAGGTTGTAAATTGGAAGTTGGAAGGCGAAAACTAATATGGTGTTATGACCTTCAACCTACTGCCCATAGTCGTTGCTACACAGTGAAGATAAAGTATCATCCGAATTCTAAGGGTGTTATGACTCCTGACACCTATGTGATGTTCCCGAAGCATCTACCTCTAGCAGAGGGAAAATACAAATTGCCGCATGTATATTGTAATGAGTCCCAGAAAATATGCTTATATGACTGGCGAAACAAAGAATGGAATCCTACTATGTCACTTGCGACAACGATTGTCCCATGGGCTTCTGAATGGCTATACTTTTATGAGGTATGGGTGATGACGGGCGAATGGTATGGAGAAGGTAATCACCCAGGAGACAATAAGGAAGAAAAAAAGGATAATCCTTTTAATAAGCAGAAATAATACAATTCATTGGAACAGGGGATTGATAATCGTTCTTTTACTGCGGTTGGCAATCTCCTTTTACATTTTATGTGCCGACAAAGACAATAAGAATAATGCATTTCCTGTTTAATGTGTAGCACTTGATGAGTCGTACAGTTTCGTCCATCTTATAATGACGATGCTATAGACAATGACTTTGGGCATTTTTTGACATAGAATAAAAACAAAAAAAACTAGACGAAAGGATGGTAATGAAATAAAAAAAGCCCCCGAAAGACTCGGAGACTCCATAGAATCCAAAATGCATAACAGACGACTTATGCGCTCTCACTAACAGCGTTTGCTTTATTGAGACCATCAATATGTATGGCATCGGCTGCATTACGCTTGCTTTTATCTACGATGTGGGCGTAGATTTGGGTAGTTTTTACGTTTGTATGTCCAAGCATTCCCTTGATGGTATAGATATCCGTGTCATGTTCAAGCTGCAGGGTGGCGAAGGTGTGACGGGCACAATTAAGAGTTTCATCCATTTTTGCAGGCTTTTGATTTTCAACTTCGATATTTGCAGATTTTCGCCCATTTTGTCCCCCATCTGTCCCCCGAGATAGTCAAAAATAGCCGAGGGACAAAAATATCTCATGGGGGGTGATGAACATAAAAACACGCCTCAAAAGCAGAATATATAGAGAAATATGATAACTTTAATACTTTGATCTATAAAACTCAAACATAAATGCATGTCCTTCTGTAATCTTACACACAGAGTATCCGCCATTCTTGAGAGCATACCTATAAAAAGACACCTTCCCATTTGTCAAATGTTCAAAGTTGTTTTCCGAAACTAATGCATTTGATTTCGATTTTAATTTATATCCAAAGTTAAGGAGTTGGGTTCGAAACCTATAACCATCTTCTCCGAAAAGTCGAAAACTAACATAAATACATACTTGGGGCTGGTCAGCAAACTCCATTGTGACAGGACATTGTGGAAAATCGTAAAACACCTTTCCCCCAGAGTATGCCATAGGATAAACATCACAATCTTTTTCTATATTTTCTTTTGTAAAGAAACTTGCTCCAACCCAGTTAGCCAGATATTGTGGTGTCAACAACTTTTCCCGTCTTTCATATATTTCTTTATTATCATGAGATATAGCATTATTCATTGAATCTAATCTTGCTTTATTTGCTAATTCTACAGCCTTTTTCCTTGCCGCTTCCTTTTGTATAAACTCTTCCGAATTATAAGGAGGTATATACATTAATGCTTTTCCACCCATTGTTAGAATAGAGTCTCTGTAAATTCCTTGTTTTAACCAGATTGACACTTTCTTTACTAGCTTTTCATTCTTTTTTAGAATATCATTAATATTAAACATGTTAAACATGTAGTCTTCATGCCAACTTCCTAAGGGATCCGAATATTGGCCAAAATGGATTTTTACATTTCGACTAGTAAATTCCAAAATAATATCAGCTTGACAAGAACGATCGGTACTATCTCGATATGTCATACTCTTTATGAATATGTCTAGACCTTTGGTGTCTTTTTTGTTTAAAGGAATTGACACATTTGTACCTTCTTTTAACTGAGGTAATGAACTTTGCGCACATACCATAGCAATACTTGACGATGCTATTATACAACTAATCATAAATCTTTTCATACGCTTACTTATTATAGTTCTTATAATTTTGTAAATCAAACTAATATGTTAGTTTTGTTCCGTGCTTATATCAATATTGTGTTTGCAAAGAAAATCCAAAGGATCAATTTCGGCAGTTTCCTTCATCCTTTCTTCAATAAAGTCATTAGTAGAAGGTGCTATATTAAGCTTAATATTTTGGAATATTGGCAGCGATTTTATCTTATCTTGATACTTCACGAACTTATCTTCTCGCGGTGTAAGAGCAAAACACAATGCACTTGCAAACACATCAGCTAACTGTATTCCAAACTCCTCGTGAGACTTAACGATTGCCATATTGCCAACAGGCAGAGGATAGACGTGCTTACCCTTGCCATATCCCACAACTGTCTCTGGTACATCCATATCTCTAAGATGTTCCATAAAATCTTTGTTAGCATAGAATGGTTCAGAAGAATCAAAAAGAACAGTATCTTTTTCCCCAGTTCTTTTATACCATTCTTGAATTGACACGGAAAACAATGGTATTGTTAGATCAATATAAAATTTCTTGTCGGTTAAAGCCTCTTTAATATATTGTATTGTAGGAGGTATCTCTGACAGCATATAGAAGAAACCATCTTTTGTGTCAGTATTATGCATCAACTTGTCTGTAGTCCTATAGAAATTTGTAATAGATTCAACAGATGGTTCCCTAATCATAGTAACAAAACAATTCTCAAATTCAGTCACCAAATCCTTGTTAGGATGCAAAATAGCGAAATAATACAGACCATTAGCTAATATCAAGTTCTTTGCTCCTTCGTATAGGTTTATACCATTGTTATAATAAAAAGTTTCAACTAGAATATTAACGATGTTGGCATAGATACAATATCTTTTGTATGCAAATGATGGAAGTACATGATTATCACCCATTAGAGGATGGTTAAATATTTTATCCAGCATCGTCCTACCATGAGGATTGGTATACATACTTTTGAAATGGAGTTCCTTTCCCCATTCACAATAGCCAATATCTTTCTTCATACAGTCAATCTCATCAGCAGTCATCCTAATAGATGCCAATGCGAAATATGGTTGTATATTGTTTGTTAAATCTGGCCCCGTATATCCAGCCTCATCAAAATATAACATACATTTCTATTGTTAAATTGTTATATATGCTTTTCTATTCATTTCAGTCAGAAGAAGTACCGAATACAGTCAAAAGTTTGTTCCCTAAGGTTTACTATGTTATTCATACTACGACAAAGTCATTAAACTAAAAAATGCGTCGCAATTTAGTTTCATCCAATGAAATCTTATTAAAAAAATACTCTCCCTTTCGTTTCTTATATAATGTAACAAGCCTAATATATGGAAAATCTTCATTATTATATGTGACCTCTTGATGAATAACATTAGTATCATAATCAGCTTGTGACACTTCTACGATGGACTTTACTATTGAAAACTCTAATTCACATTCACAATCAGATTCTATAGTTTCATAACTGAGAAGCTTTTCTATAGCTACACTTATATATTCGTAGTATGGTGTACTCTTTTTTATCTTTTCCCAATAGTAGTCATTACGGAAAGTTCCTTTTTTAAATACCCATCTATTTTCCTTTTTGTTATACAAAAGTTTTATTCTATAGTCAATTCCGCCCTCTAAGTTTTCTGATATTTTAATTTTTGAAGATACCGGAACATATAACGTTGTGTCTGCATATGTAAATGACTTTTTTGCAGCAACAATGTCGCTTATTTGAATAAACTCATATTTGGGTTGGTTTAAACATGTGCCATCTGCACTGATTTCTAATTGCAGATAATCATCAAAAATGTTCCTTTTTATATTTTCCGAAAGGAATTTCCTCATTTTTGTACTATCGATGCTTATATGATACTTTGCAGAAACAGATGTTTCTTTGTTTTCAAATTGTGGAATGCCATTCTTTCCCCATTCTTTGAGGATATCTAATTCTTGCCATTTCTTTTCTTCTCTGTAGCAACGCAATATTGAGTTAATTTCAACAGAATTAAATCCTATTGCTTTAAAATTGTCTATAAAATCCTTTTCTCCAAATGATCTGCAAAATTGAAGAGCAAATTCTGCAGCTTTAATAGGTTCTTCCTTAAATCCATATATTGAAGCGTTGAATTTATTTAGGGCATCCTTATCCCAAGTATCAATTTTGTTTTCATAAGCATACCATTGCATCAAAGGATACGACACACCTGAAGTCGTATAGACAGGTTTGAAATAAGCTGTAATTATTTTCTGGGGCATATCCTTAATCTCGTCCAATGATATGGAAACGGCCTCTTTTCTTTGCGCAAATAACACATTAGCACAAAATAACATTATAAGTACAATGCATGTACGATTCGCTTTCATTCCTTATTATTTGTTGTTTGTTTATTATTTATTTCTGTTTGAACGCTAACATTGAAAAAACAGAGATTATTATAGAAATCATATTAGTCTCTCTTCCCCTCCATCTTATCTATAAATGTTTCGTAAATGAGAGGATAAGCATCACTTGCATTGAATGTTATGCCAGGACGCAATAGAGATTGCATATCATTGGTAAACTCTGGATCTTCCATCTTCTCCTGCATGTTATTGACAAACTGCTTGTAAGATGGAACCTTGTCAACTACGAACTCCATATACTGCTTGTAGCATTGAAGGACTTTATCAACACCCACTTCCTTTCGTTGTAAGGCAATATAAAGGTCAAAGAGGTCACGTCCTTTCTTGCGCTGGTAAAGGGCACGAAGTTTGGTGCCCAACAATTCCTCGAAATGATAGGTTGTCAGTTCGGCTTCGCCAGTGAACCATGAGTTCTCCACTTTGAACGGTATCTTTGTCAACCCAAGTACATTGAAATGTTCGAAGCAATTGATTTCAACTTTCAGACGTATCTGTACCGTAGGCGGTATTTCAGACTCCACACGGAACAACATCGTATTATTGTATCGTTTCTGCTTAGTTACCCTGTCTGGCAACCAGTCTAGAACTTCTCCTAATCGATACATGATTGGTTTGATTGGTCCAGGAGTAATCTGAACCAAATCAATGTCTTCGCTATAACGTGGTTGGGGTGAAAGATAGAGCTTATGCAAAGCTGTTCCTCCTCGGAATGCTAACTGCGATGCAAGGAACTCATCACTAAAGATGGAAACCAAGGCACGGCATATAATCAGGTCCTGTTCAATCTGCGCATTATCTATCCAAGGAGCATGCTCACTCCACTGTTGTATCGCTGTTCTGTTTATCATATATCGTCTGTTTCTATTTCTACGTTAATGTTTATTTTCCATCGATTGTCTCTGGATGATGGATTATTTTCTGCCGATGTACTCAAAGGTTGATATTTGAAATAACCAGATGATGTACGAAGCTGTTCATACAATTCATCTGCTAACTTCTTTTCTCTGACAACATTTTCAAGTATATAGCCAAGTCGTTGCCATACAACCTTTTTCACATAAGTTGCAAGTGGCGCAAACTGATTATTAATGTCAATCTGCTCTGAAAGTTCTTCAAGTATGGTGGCGACTCGTGACAATCCGCCTACATGTTGCTGATATTGCACTAAGTCAGCGGCGGTTAGAAGAGAATTTGATATACGGATAGTTCCCGTTTCAGTATTCTTTGTAATCAGGGCTTCCTCTGGCAGTCCATCCCGATAAAACCAATCTATGGTCACATTACGAGTAGAGACGACCCGACGCTTAGGAAAAGTCGTCATAACTGAGAATTGCTGGGGACGCTGATGAGCTGCGCCAAGCATCTCGGCTGCGCTTAGCATACATACATAGTAAGGCTTTTGGAGATACGACATTAACTGATCAATATAATAGGTTGCTGGCACAGATCCACGCAACACATATTGAGTGGGAATAATAACGTAATACCCTCTATAAACACTAGCTATAGTCTTATTTGAACATAGTCTGGAAAGTTCATTCTGAAGAATCTGTTCAGAAGAACACAAGTCAGCAGCCCTTACGTCCTCAACAGAAAACGTAGGAAAGCCATGAATAGCTCTATCTTCAATCCACTTTTGTAATGTCATAACGAGTAATTTTTGCGCAAATATAATAAAAAAAACATTAGCTTCGAACTGTTTTTGCCTAAGATCACTCTGTTTTATAGAATTTTATCTCAAAATTCGCATTTTTATCGAATTTGGAAGCAAAATACACGCATATAACTCTAAATATGAGATATGATAGCCGTCCAAAAGAAAGAGAAGCCAATTATTCAGTTTGATAGCACAATCCTTTGGTTTAGTTTATACCCATATTATATATCTATAACCTAAACTAAACCTTAATGCAAGAATGTGCAAAAATCTGCGTAAGTTCAAGATAAAAGTGCAATTTTCCTGCAGTGTTTCGCAAGCCAATACTATGAAAAACACTGCGGAGGTTTGCCCGAGCGGCAGGAGGGGCGCAAAGCCTCCTAAGAGCGTAACGAAAAAAATCAACTGGCAATGCATAAAATAAAAAGGGAGACCACTGTCTCCCAAAGATTAATTAACTTTGCATTGTCATGTACAAACAATTAACCTCGGAACAAAGGTACACAATTTCAGTGTTACTAAGCAAAGGATTGAAGAAAAAAATTATTTTGGATAATCAAGAAATATTACGGAAATAATTATCCATATTATTGCGTTTTACATCTATTTTTAAACAAAATAGCACCAATTCAAGGCTCTACAATCAAAATCCAACTACTTTCTGCTCGATTTTCATTGATTATAACTAACTTTGCCATATCAGAGCTACCGCAAATGGTACAAAGAATAAGCGTGGTACGACAGGATATGTGCAATGGTTGAATATCAAGGATTTGAACTTTCTGAGAATGTTCGGCTAAATGTTGAAATTTCGTCCGTACCGATTAAAGTGCAATGCGCTTGATTATCAAGGATGTGAGGATAGTGCGTGGGAAAGTGAAAGGCGTAGAAAAGGGCTTAAAAAGATACTTGAAAAAAGTAGGAAAGTAGGACTAAAAAGTACTGAATATCAGATAATTAAGGAGATAAAAATCCTTACATTTTAGCCCGGCTTCCATATGGTTCAACCTTATGTTAAATAACTGATATTCGGTTTGTTACGTATGGTGCATCGTCATGCTCTGCTGATATAACTGCAAAGTCTATCAGGTGGAACTCCAGTAGCATCCTTCATGGCGTGGGGCGAAGCATTATCAGGGTAAATCAGCCGATTATCACTATGAGAACAGTTCATTTTGGTTAAAATCCGCATGTTTATACCATTTTTTTGCTGCTACGCAAAAAGATTTCGCACTATTTTTGTATCTTTGCAACCGAATTAGACAAATAAAAAAGTAAAAATATAAAAATCCTATACGGAAATGAATTTAAATATGCACATAACATCACAATCATTCGTTCAG
>OBII01000032.1_pt1 | contig 61312 bp, 44 predicted proteins | sample 2433771 | NCBI WGS metagenome assembly OBII01 (sample SAMEA2452127, study PRJEB22498) | human gut metagenome | biome: human feces; feature: human gut; material: feces | place: Australia | collected 2012
ACCTGAAAAGATTGAAGGCAGGCTGGGATGAAGAGTACCTGTCAAAACTTTTGGATGGCAGCGCAATTTAATGCGTCTGCCCTGATAACTTCGACAGCAAATGATATCTGTTAAATCATTGAATGAAAGCTACTTACTACACTATCACACCTATAATCATCATTTTCTGCCTTAAGATAGTTTTTTTATTGCGATTATTAAGAAAATCTACTACAAATACAAAAAAACAAGTATTAGCACAAATAGCAGCCTAAAAGAAAACTACATATCAAGCTATTCTATCTTTATCCTCATATAATTTCTATTGAGCCCCAATGACATCATATATGTGAGCTTTTAATAATTTAATATCAATCATTTTAAGTAATTTGATGATTTTTGTGTTAAAAGTAATACTATTGCATCATTCTAACAAGAAAAAGGATTAGAAATTATGTCAATAGAAAACAACCGTTCAGTGTAAGTTGGTATTGATGAGAAGTGAGTACAAAATATTGTGTTTGCTTCTTTACTTTTTATCCCATTCTTTTAGCACTTCCTTAGCTTTTTCCAAATGTCGTTTGTCTCTGGCACTACGACGATCGAAGAGAGTGGCAGCATCAAAGGATACACCTGTTTTAGAGCGTGGAATAGCAGAGATAGCCTGTTGCATACCCTTGAGCATACACGATAGTCCCTCCACACGAAGATCCTTTCCCCACACTTGCACTTCGCGCAGAGTATTCATCGAGGGCAACAACATAATGGTATCAGTAAGATTCTCTTGTTTCACAGTATATGCCAAATAGCCATACCGCATAAAAGTAGCCTCTTCAAAGGCTACGGGCAGATGTAGAGTGCCTGTATAGTCGGTGGTGTCGCGATAGTTGGTTTTGGTAACTACATGCACATCTCGCAATGGCGTATGCGTTTCCAAATCGCATACCACTATCACTCTTTGGGCTTTCACCTCACTACACCATATTATAATAAAGAGGGGCAACAGAAAGCCCAAAATATTACTACTCATTTGTCAAGTCATTAATACGTGGTGTTCGTATAGCACACCTTAAACTTCGACAAAGTTAATATTTTTGCTCTGTTGCCCCTCTTCGGGTTAAAATACTTTTTGTATATTAAACTTTCATTTTGCTAAATAATAGTCCTTTTAGTTAACAATCGTAAAACCTATTACTAAATCATGTCTATCAACTTGTCAATAGCATCGCTTACGCCTTTGTCGCCATCAGGGTCCATCTTCTTTTTGACATGCTTCTTCACCACGTCCTTAACATCGTTGACTATCTCCTCGTCTTCATTATTTGCGGAATCATCATTGGTATTATCAGTATTTGCTTCATCCGAATCGCTATCATTAGGCGAAGTAGAGAGCCAATCGTTGTTCGACTTAGTCTTCGATGGTTTGCCGAAGCCTTCGCTAATAGATTTAGCAAGGTCAGCCTCGCCAACGGTAAACACCTTGCCAAGTAAACCTACCGATGCAGTATGCTCCTCGCCACGGAATTCTATCGTGGTGGTAGAGAAGAAGATGTAGTTATGGTAAACGAGCACACTATTGAGCAGAGGCTCAACGAGGTTGGCTATCATCGAGCCACCAAGAGCACCCGTCATCTGTCGTATTTGCTTTGGCAAAGGCAGTGCGTCGTTGACGGTTTGTGTGAGAGCCGAAGTGATATTCTCTTGTATCACCTCCTGATGTTTATTACGGTCAGGACATGTGGTACCCAACAATATTGCAGCAAAGAGGATTATTGCCAATCCTATCCACAACATAGTTGTTCTGCAACCTTTTCCCTTCTTCTTTGGTTTCTCAGGTGTTGGTTCTGGTGCAGGCTCATATTCTGGCTGTACATATGCAGATTGTGGAGCTGGATTTGTAGGAGGTGGCGGAGGAGTCTGTTGTCCATAAAGATAGTTTTTGAGTTCTTCCACCTGCCATGCAGGAGTCCAGTCTGTCATTCCTTCAGCCCATACCAAGGTATCAGAGTTAAGACCTCTTTTCACAAGCTCGTCGATGGAGTATGGTCCAGCTTGCTGTCCGTTGTCTACGATAAAATAGTTCATTTTTCTATATATATAATAATGTATGGGCGCAAAAGTACAAAAAATATATCTATTTGCCTATATCTGCTTAAAAAAAATTCATCGTAACATTATCGCAACATTAGTGCAATGCTGCAGCAACATCTTTTATAGACCTTTGCATCGTGAAAAGAACAACAACTATAAAACGATGAAAAAGAATTTGATTGTTGCAGCCGTTATGGCTTGCGTCGCCATGAGCGCCATGGCACAAGATGTAGACTTAACTCCAAAGATTGGAGGAACCATTCGAAGCAAATACGAATACCAGACCGAAGAGGGCGAAGGGCGCTTCGAGGTTAGAAATGCGAGAATTAATATCACAGGCAAGGTTACGCCTATAGTATCATACAAGGCAGAAATAGACCTCTGCGATGAGGGCGCAATAAAGATGCTCGATGCATATACAAGATTGAAGCCATCGAAGGATTGGCAGTTTACAATTGGTCAGATGCGTGTGCCTTTCACCATCGATGCCCACCGCTCTCCACATCAGCAGTATTTCGCCAACCGTTCGTTCATTGCCAAACAAGTGGGCAATGTGAGAGACGTTGGTGCTGCCGTAGGATATAATGTTAATGCTGGTTTTCCTATAATCCTCGAAGCAGGACTCTTCAATGGCTCAGGACTAACAAACCAGAAGGACTATTGGACCAAGGGAACAAACTATTCTGCAAAGGCTCAATTCTTGTTGCCATGCGGACTCAACGTAGTGGGTAGCATACAGAAGGTGAAACCATCGGATGTTACCGTCACTATGTATGATGGCGGACTCACCTTCCACCACAAGCAACTCTTGATAGAGGCAGAATATCTGTACAAGCACTATTCTAAGGATGCCTTTGAGGGAGTGCATGCATTTGATGGTTTCATCAACTACGACTTCTTGATGAAGAAAGGTCCGCTGCAGAAAATCTCAGCCCTTGCTCGCTACGACTTCATGAGCAACCATAGCGATGGTAAGCGTTATGAGAATAGCAATGGCGAGAGTGTGTTAAAAATCAACGACTATAAGCGCAGTCGTATCACCAGCGGTATCACGCTAAGTTTCGCCAAGCCTTTCATTAGCGACGTAAGAATAAACTTCGAGAAATACTTCTATGCCAAGAATAGCATAGCCAAACCATCCGAAAGAGATAAAATCGTGATAGAGTTTATGACGAAATTCTAATAAAGGTAAAAAGGTAAAAAAGTAAAAAGGTAAAAAGGTAAAAAGGTGAGATTGAATATTCCTCTTTTACCTTTTTACTTTTTTACTTTTTTACCTTTTCCTACTGGCTCTCTCTATATTTTCCTTCTTCTTTATCTTCGAGCATAGAGAGATAGCTTTGGTAGCGGCTGGCAGAGATATAGTGGTCTTCCACAGCCTTGAGTACAGCACAACCAGGCTCGTGAGTGTGAGTACAGTTGTTGAAGCGGCAATGCTGCGAGAAATGGAATATCTCTTTGAAATAGCTCGTTATCTCTTCAGGCTCCATATCGAAGGTGCCGAAGCCCTTTATGCCAGGAGTATCGATGACATATCCACCACATGGCAATAGGAGCATTTCGCTGAATGTTGTGGTGTGCATACCCGTATCGTGAGCATAGCTAATCTCGGCAGTACGCTGCTGAGCGCCAGGCACAATGCGATTGATAAGAGTAGACTTTCCCACTCCACTATTTCCGCTAAGCAAAGTCACTTTGCCCTGCAAGTGCGGCATTATCGCCTCTACACCCTCGCCTGTTTCTGCCGATACCTCCAAGCAATCGTAGCCGATGGTGGTATAGAGGTTCACCATCATCTTCTGATATCGAGCCTCATCTTCTGTTAGGATATCCGTTTTGTTGAATACCAACACCACAGGCACATTATAAGCCTCAGCCGAAGCCAAGAAGCGATCGATGAAGGTGGTGGAAGTCTGCGGATGAGCCACAGTAACGATGAGCATAGCCAAATCGACATTAGCAGCGAGGATATGGCTTTGCTTCGAAAGGTTCTGCGACTTTCTGATGATATAGTTCTTTCGGTCTTCGATAGCCGAGATAAAGGCAGTACCCTCTTGGTTAGTAACCAAAGTAACCCTGTCGCCAACGGCCACAGGGTTAGTGCTTCGGATACCTTTCAGTCGAAAGTTACCCTTTATCTTGCTCTCTATGAGTTGGCCATCGTCGGTTTTGACGGTATACCAACTACCAGTATTCTTTATTACTAATCCTTTCATGCGCAGGATTACACAGTCATGATTTCCTTCTGCTTCTCAGCCAGCAGGTCGTCAATCTTCTTGATGTACTTATCGTGAAGCTTCTGCAAGTCGTTCTCAGCATCCTTCTCAAGGTCTTCAGAGAGTCCGTCCTTGATAGCCTTCTTCAGCTTATCCTTGATTTCGCCACGTACGTTGCGCACCTCTACCTTTGTCTTTTCTCCAATCTTGTTGCACTGCTTCACCAAGTCGCGACGACGCTCCTCAGTAGGCTGAGGAATAGCAAGGCGGATAACTTCGCCATTGTTCTCTGGTGTGATACCTACATCGCTATCCATGATACCCTTTTCGATATCCTTGATAGCCTTACGGTCCCAAGGCTTAATAGCTATGGTACGTGCGTCAGGCACAGATACTGATGCTACCTGATTCAATGGCACCATCGATCCGTATGAGCTAACTCTAACTCCGTCGAGGATTGCAACATTTGCACGTCCTGCTCTAATGCGTGCCAACTGCTCTTCCAAGTACATGGCAGCCATATCCATACGCTCTTCAGCGTCGGTAAGTGTTTCTTTTACCTCTAACATAATAATTAAATTAATGATTTTCGATATTTTGCACAAAAATAGGCATTAATTTCGAAATAGCCAATAGTTTGATTATATTTTTGCATAATAATAGGTGGAAATAATCGAAATAAGGGCTAAGAGTTTTCTGTTTTGTCTCTGCTTTTGTGTAGCTTAGCTTAGTTTTCTTACTTTTTGTCCAAACACACCTTGCTATTTTAGTTTTCTATCACTATTTAGCCCGCACAGGTTATAATCTGTAATCAAGAATAAGTGTATTTGCAACATTATGCAAGAAAAGTGAGAAAATATTTGGTATATTGAAATTAACTTGCTACTTTTGCGATGTTATTAGAGAAATAGAACAACTGACACCGCTTATTGAACATTTTAAAATTATATTAATAGTTGCGTATGAGACATTTCTACACTACGATGTTGGCAGCAATGGTTGCTACAACATCATTTGCACAATCAACAGTAAGAACTCAGTCGCTCCTTGAGGCAAATACCGTTGGTACAGTTACCACGTGCCCTATCAAGCAGCAATCTAAAGTGCGTCCTTTAGGAGCAAAGAAGACCAACTTCCGTCTTCCAAACTTTGCTAAAAAAACAACCAAGTCGTTAGCTAAGCGTGTTAAGAACAACGCAGTAGACACACCTCTTATTACTGAGCAACCTGCAGGTACACTTCATTCCAACTATTATGGTGAAGAAGCTGGTTATGAGATTTTCTGGAACCAGGTGTTCTCTACCGAGATTGATGGTACTGCCGAGAACTTCGTAGTTGCAGACAATGGCGACGTATATCTTCAGGATGCTATGGCTACATTGCGCCAGGGTAACTGGATTAAGGGTCACAAGGCAGAAGGCGACACCATAGTATTCAACTTCCCACAGAAATACTTCACACAGGAAGCAACCGACGACAATGGCAACCCTATTGGCGGAATGGAATACTATTATCTATGGCGCACAGTGCTAAACGATGCTCGCGACTCTTTCGTTCCAGACCCTTCATCACAGACTATTAAATATGTTTTGCGCGACGACTCATTGATTCGTGTCGACGACTACAAGCAAGGCATCTATCTTAGCCTCGCTACCGAAGATGGCGAATGGGTGGGCTACAACGACTTCCGTAGCACATGGACAAAGTGTAAAGACGTGGCAGCAGTACTTCCAGCTAACGTAACGCCTGAAAAGTATCAAGCAGACTATTTCTACGATGCTAATAATCATGCAGACACACGTATCGTAAATGTAGCTTTCGATGGCAACGACATTTATCTTGGCAACCTCACCGATGGCAACCCTAACGGTTGGGTAAAGGGTGAAGTTAAAGATGGCAAAGCTACATTCAGAGGTATGAACTATCTTGGCGTAGAAGCTGGTATTGATGCAGGTACATCTTATCACACATATTTCACACCAGCAGGTTCTTCCAAGGTTTACTACGAGGAGTTCGACTATACAGTAGATAGCGTTTACCTAAAAGACGAGATTACTTTCGACATCAACAAAGAGACAAAGTCTTTGAAGGCCGACAGCTTGTTCCTTATTAATATAGGTAAGAACGATATTTATTCTCTCACCAAGTTCTACAACTGCAGCATGACACCTTGGACAGAGAAGCCAGGCACACCTAAGAAGCCTATACTCTACGACTACATTCCATTCAAGGATAGCTTCCATAAGGGCGGTATGCAATTCGATGTTGAATACACATCTACTGATGGCATATACCTCGACCCTAACAAGATGTACTACAACATCTACTTCGACGACGAGTTGTTCACATTCTATTCTGACGAATATACGAATGGTTTACCAGGAGATGCCGACGAGGTTACTGACATTCCTTTGACCTACAACAACAACGTAGACCTTATGGCTTACAACAACTCACGCATCGTATACTTCTACACTACTGGTTTCAAGAGCTTTGGCATACAACTCCTTTACAAGGATGGCGACAAGGTATACAAATCAGATATGGCTAAATTCGTATTCGACAAGGATGGCGAACCTGTAGCTGGTATCAAGAATGCAACAGCCAACGACTTCGGTTCTGCAGTAAAGAGCGTAAGCTATACTGACCTCAGCGGTCGCACCATCAGCAAGCCTAACAAGGGTATCTACATGAAGACCATGAGATTTGCTGACGGTACTCAGAAGACTATTAAATACGTTAAGAAATAAAACCATGATACAGAAAAAACATTTCCTTGGTGCCATTATTATGGCTGCCGTTTTTGCAGGTTATAGTTCTGATAGCTATGCCGACAATGGATTGATAACATATAGTGCAAATAATGGCTCAAAAGAAGTGAAATACTTCGGAACAAATAAGAAGGAGTCTTTCGATGTCGCCATGTTGCTTGCCGACAAGCAAGCTAAAGGCAAGAAGATTGAGTCTATAAAGGTGCCATTCCCTAAGGATGCAAAAATAGGCAATGTCAAGATTTGGCTGACAAAGAAGCTTACTCTTGTGAACAAAAAGAATGTGCCTGACGTGATGAGTCTTGATGCCACGATGGACGACTCTACTGCTATTGTAAAGCTCACTACTCCATACACCATCGATAGCGACACGCTATACATTGGCTATTCGTTTGATGTTGTCGAACTGACAGACAAAACACAACTTCCTATTTCCTTGATTAATGAAAAGGGTGTACAAGGATTGTGGACACACTCAAACCGCACATATCGTTCATGGATGGACAAGTCTACTTACGGATGCTCAGCAATGCAGGTAGAGCTATCTGGATTTAATGCCAACGATGCCTACTTCGAGGGTTTCAAGGATTATTATAATCAGGTGAACATAGCTACACCAATTAAGCTTACCCTCTTGAATCGTGGCTACAATGGCATAAAGTCGATAGACTATAGCTACAGCGTAGGCGATAAGAAAGGTAGCGACCGTTTAACTCTTGATGTTCCTATCCCAGCATACCTCAATGCTTCTACCGAGTTTACAATCACATTGCCTGCAATAGAGGCAAAGGGTAAATATCCTGTAACATTCTCTATCGACAAGGTGAACGGAGAAGCCAACAGCGAAACAGCTACTGCCAACAGCTCAATGGCAATATACAACAAGTTGCCTAAGCATCGCCCTGTGATGGAGGAGTTTACTGGTACATGGTGTCAGAATTGTCCTCGTGGTTGGATTGCTTTGGAAGTTATGGCACGTTTGCATCCTGATTTCATCGGTTTGTCTTACCACTCTGGCGACGTTATGGAGGTTATAAATTCTAAAAACTTCATGGGCTTTGGCAATGCCTTCCCTATGGCAAACATCGACCGTATATACAATGAAATAGACCCTTACTACGGTGAAGGCCTTACAGCTTTTGGTATTGAGGAACTATGGAAAAAGCAAGCTGAAATATTGGCTCCCGCATCTTTGGAGACAGAGGCTGCATTTACTCCTGATGGCAAGAATATCAAGGCTAAAGCCATATTGGAATTCCCTGAGGCTGCCAACGATGCCGACAAGTATAGCGTAGAGTTTGTGCTCGTAACAGATGGTTTGCATGGCGAAGGTCAAGCATGGGAGCAAGAGAATACTCTTGACCAAGGAGCCAAGGACGAGTTTCCTTTCCCTGAGGCAGAACCATTCTTGCAGGGCAAATCTTCTGTAAGCAATATTCACTACAACGATGTGGTAGTAGCAACAACTCGTTTACTCAATGGTCTTATCAAGTTGCCTGCAAAGGTTGAAGAAGAGAAAGCTTTCAGCATCGAAGGCGAGATTGCTAATGTAGACAGCATCAAGAATAAGTCAGGTTTCCCTGTTATCCAAGATTCAAAGAACTTGCGCATCGTAGCTCTGCTACTCAACGAAAAGGGACAAATCGTGAATGGTGCCAAGGCTAAGGTTACAGGCTATGAGACTACAGGCATTCGCAACATCAACACAAATGCTGCTGAAGCTGATGTTCCTGCTATCTACAACCTACAGGGCCACCGCTTGCAGACCATGCAGAAGGGCTTGAACATCATCCGCACCAAGGATGGTAAGACAAAGAAGGTGATGCTATAAGCATAGCTTCTTTATCTCAAAACATTATAGACTCTTTATAGTTTATACATATCAATCCCAGTTGGGATAAAAAAACATAGCTCAGGGCGTAAGCTCTGAGCTATGTTTTTTTATTGCTTCTTTCGAAGAATATCCCTGTTGTTATCGATAAACATGTTTTTGTAACAACAGCTAAACGTACTTAAGAGGTATTATTCTACTGTAGAAATCGTGACATCAGTAAACTCGTTCATATAGTCGAAGAGTTTCAGGGTGTAGTTGCCACGCTTTGCTTTCACCTCGATGTTAGCCTCAAGGTATTCGCCCTTTGATGTGCGACGATCTTTAATCTCGTAGGAGTGAACCTCCATGCCATCGAGTTTTATGCGCTTGATAAGTTCCTTCACGCTGTCGCGCGAAGGAGCAGAGAATGATAGTTCGATGTTGGTAGTGACGAACTGCGGGATGAGATAGTTAAGCACTTCGAGTCCAAGCAGCACCATGAGGGTGGTGGCTAAGGCTGCGACATACATACCTGTGCCACAAGCCAAACCGATGGCTGCCGTTACCCATAAGCCTGCAGCCGTGGTGAGTCCACGCACAACATTCTTTTGGAAGATAATGGTGCCAGCACCGAGGAATCCTATTCCCGATACCACCTGTGCTGCCACACGAGAGGAATCTTTGAGATCGAAGCCAAAGCCATATTGCGACACTATACAGAACAAGGCACTACCCAAAGCAACAAGGAAATGAGTGCGAAATCCCGCCTCCTTGGCTCTGTATTCTCGTTCTATGCCTATGGCACCTCCTAAAGCCAATGCCATCGACAAACGAATGGTAAGATCTAAATAGGTAGCATCCATATATTGTTCCTCCACATTATTATATATATGACTATTTACTTGATATATTCAGCCACATAGTTGGTGAGCTCTACAAACTGCTGCAACGCGAGTTGCTCAGGACGCTTTGTCATAAGCTCATGTTCAAAGAAGTCGGCAGGCACATTTGCTGCATCTATAATCTGGCGAAGACTCACGCGCAACATCTTGCGACGCTGATTGAACACCGTCTTTACCACACGCTTAAACAGTTGCTCGTCGCAACCAAGAGTGCGATTATCGTTGCGAGTCATTCTGATTACGGCACTCTTCACCTTTGGAGGCGGATTAAACACATTCTCATCGACAGTGAAGAGATATTCCACATCATACCATGCCTGAATCATCACCGACAATATGCCATAAGCCTTAGTGCCAGGAGCCGAAGCAATGCGCTGTGCCACCTCGCGCTGGATCATACCAGTGCAACAAGGTATGAGGTCGCGATAGTCGAGCATTTTGAAGAATATCTGCGAAGAGATGTCGTAAGGATAGTTGCCAGTAAGCACAAACTGATTACCGCCGAAGAGTTCTCTGAGATCCATACGCAGGAAGTCGTCGCCGATGATGTTTTCACGCAAAGCAGGGAACGCCTCGTTGAGATAAGCCACCGACTCAGAGTCTATCTCTATGGCTTTAACAAGACGAGGTTTCTGAATAAGATACTGAGTGAGCACACCCATTCCAGGTCCTATCTCTAAGACAGGAATATCAGGACAGACATCCACGGTATCGGCAATGCGCTTGGCTATGTTGAGGTCGGTCAAGAAATGCTGACCGAGATTTTTCTTTGGTTTTACAGCTTTCATGTTGCAAAAATAATAATTTTTTCTATAACAACATAGCCAAGCGCCCGATTTTATTAGTTTTTAGGAATGCAGAAGCATGCGTCGCTGTTGGCGTAACCTCTTTAAACGCTGCTGACGATTGAATCCTCGCCATACTCGCATACCCACATTAGGCCACAAAGGAATATGCTTTATCTGATGGCGAACCATAGGAATATCCCATAGCATCATGAGCAAAGCAAAAAACAAGCCTGCAAGAAGAGTCCATCCGAAGAGTATTTTAATGCTCTGCGCCATAAAGCCTTCGACTACGGTATTCATAAGCTGCGGAAGATTCACATTAGAGGCTGTCATCCTAACGCTATCAATATATCCCGAACAACGAGCAAAGCCATCTGCCATATAATATTTCATTCCGAAGGCATGGAGGGCAGCTCCGACAAGTCCGCCTACGAACATGTGCAACACATTGAATACCGACAATGCCTGGAAGAAATGTTCGAACGACATGATGGCATGCAGACACCACATGAAGGATATACACAACACAGCATAGCTGAAGCCACGCCACACCAAAGGTATGCGCAACTGCTCGATGTTGATATTGGTATCTACCAAGAAATAGAAACCGCCAGCATAGAGACAGAAAGCAAAGAGCGCAAAGGCTATGAGTTTGTATACATTCCAGCGCATGAGCCTAAGCCAGCCAAGCGAGAACAAGCAACCTGCCCATATACCAATTAGCGACCATTGGTTGAGAGCCTCGTAGGTGTGGTCGGCATAGTGCATCACCTCTTCATAGTATATCATTTCCAGCACATGCTCGCATGAGAATAAAGCCTCAACAACTCCGATAAGCAATATCACAGGCACCACATTATGATAGCGCCACATGGCAAGTTCGAAATAAGGCTTAGGATGGTTGAACATACGCTGAAGGCATACGGCAAAGGTTAGAAGCATGGTGCCCGTGATGAGACGGAAGGCAGAAGAATGCCACCAATCGAGCCAGTCGCCATAGTTGAGTAGCCATGCCACCTGCATCCAGAACACACACCACAAGATAGCACCCAACCAGTCGATGCCCTTTAGTGGAACTATCTGAGGCATGGCATGGAAAGGGCGAGTGAGCGTAGCCTGCACCAACAAGACGAGGAGCATGAGCGATACAACAAACCAATACATATACGTCCAATGCATATCGTAGGCAAACCATGCTGCAAGATAGCCTGTGAACTCTATAGAGGTGAGCAACACGATATGAAGTATAGGGAAGAAAACTCCGAAATCACGCTTTGGAGTCATCCATAGCTGTATAGTTGACATACACTCGAAGGTGCCCTGAATCTTTACCATACCGCAAATCACACAGACTATCCATAGCACAGGCAATGGCAGACGGAATGTTGCCAAGAAATTGCATACTACGATGACGGCTGCAGCCGACATGATAAGAAGCTTATTAGAAAATCTGAACTTCATGCGGAAGAGTACTGGAAAATAGAGTGCCATACCTATCAATGTAGAATATAAGCACATCTGCACATCTTCACGCATTATTCCCCACTCGCCAACAATGTTGTTCATGGCTCCAAGGTACATACCATTGGAAAACTGGAAGCAGAAAGCTAACAGCAGATATATCCACGGACGGATGGCTTTGGGAACAAAGTCATGAAACATGGGCATAGCAAAAGTCATTGGTGGCCCTGCCGCATGAGAAATCTTATTGTTGTTGTCCATGATTGTTATTAATCTTTCTTCTCAACCACACATTCCACGTTCATACCAGCACGCAACTTAGCGAGCTTCTTGCTATCAGCCTTAAGACTGATTCTAACAGGAATGCGCTGTTCTACCTTTACGAAATTACCAGTAGCATTGTCTTGTGGTATCATAGAGAATGCAGAACCTGTGGCATCGCTGATGCGCTCTACCACACCCTCGTATTCTTCGCCAGGCACAGCATCGGCCTTGACGCTAACCTTGCTACCTACAGAAATGCCAGGCAACTGAGTTTCACGATAGTTGGCAACCACCCATAGTTCGGAATTATCGACGATATCTACCATCACCTGACCAGGCTGCACAAGCTGCCCCTCGTGGATATTCTTCTTACCCACCACACCATCGGCAGTAGCTATGATTACAGTATACGAGAGGTTGAGCTTTGCAAGATTTACCTGCGCACGAGCAGCCTCGATGGCAGCATTGTTTTGCGAGAGACGATGACCCTGCTCATTGGTTGCACTGGTGAGAGTAGCACGACTACGCACCACCTGCTCATAGCGAGCTTTAGCTGCGAGATAAGTGGTATGTATCTGGTCGTACTGCTGACGAGTCACTGCATCGCTCTTTAGCAACTGCGCATAGCGCTCATCATCGCTCTTGGCATTCTCCATTCTGACACGTGCCTCCTCGATGCTTGCATCGTTGACATTAATATTCTGGCGAGTAACATCAATACCAGAAGTGGTGGCAGCACCGCCAGCAAGTTCACGTTGCAAAGAAGCCTCAGCCTGAGCTAAGAGCAAACGGAATTCGCTATCCTCAATGATAACGAGGGTGTCGCCACGATGTACAGGCTGATATTCATTGAATCTTATCTCTTTGATAAAACCACCCACACGAGCATTTACAGGAGTGATATGCTGCTGCACGGTAGCATTATCGGTATATTCGCCATCGCCAAAGCGCACGAAATGGTTTATCACCAATACTATTCCAATGAGGAGTATTATGAGCACACAAATATTATATACTGTACGGAATGTCTTAGAATCTTTCATCGTTTTATTATTGTTGTTATTTATTCTTTTTATCGTTTCTGATTTTATAGTTTGCCTACAGCATACATTATATTATAATAGGTGTAGGCAACGTTTATGCGAGCGTTCACTTCCTGCAATTCGGCATTAAGACGAATGTTGGAAGCATCGACCATATCGGTGATAAGGGCAAGCTGGTTGAGATAGCGATTGTTTATCACATCATAGTTCTGTACCGCCAATTGCACGCTTTTTTGCTGAGTTTCCAATTCTATGTAGGCTTGCTGATGCAACGTATAGGCTTGCTGCACCTGGTTGTTAAGAGTTTCGTTAGCAAGAGCGTGAGCATTGCGAGTAAGGATTTGCTGTTGCTTTGCCTTGCGAATGGTTTTGTTTGACTTAAACAAAGAGCTCAACGAATATTTCACACCTACGCCAACATACCAGATATTGAAATTCTTATCGACAGGTGGAAGGTCGTAGACGAAAGGACCATCGAAATTGTCGGCAGCAACTATAGCAACCTTAGGCAATAGTTCGCTCTTAGCAAGCTTTAACTGCTGTGTTGCCATCTGCATTCCTATCTCCGACTGGCGAAGCATTGGTGAAGAAGATATAGCATCCGACTGCCATTGCGACTCAGAGATATTGCGACCTTCTGCCTTGTCAAGCTCTATCTCAGGCACAACCTCTACACCTTGAAGCATCAGGGTATTGCAGAGCTGATGATTTAGAATAGCCTTTTGGTCTTGAAGCTTACGTTTGCCAAGCTTCAGCTGTTCGAGTTGCAGCTCATAGCGAGTAACGTCATTTTTTAATGCCATACCCTGCACCTGCTTAGCCTTGATATCAGCAATAAGCTTATGGGTAAGAGCAATATTGCTATCATAAACTTTTATGCCGTTGGCAAGTTTGTAGAGGTCGAGATACTGGCCTAAAGCCACGAAGCGCTGATTGCAGCGAGTTTGCTCTACTCCACTCTCGCTCTGCTCCTTCTGCAATTCAGCCATACGTATGCCAACATTTATTGCACCACCAGCATATACCACCTGTTCAGCCTGCAAAGAGAAAGAATTGCCAAAATGTGGCTGCGAAATACCTTTAGCATTACTAAAATCGCGGTCGGTCATCAAAACATTTCCATTATAGCTTGCCGACAACGAGACATTGATATCTGGCAAGCGATGGCTCTTGGCTTCTTCAAGCCCACGCTGTGCCACACCAACTTCAGAAGTCTGCACCTTTAATGCTTTGCTACCCTGCTCTACCAATTGGAAGAGTTCATCTACTGTAATACTGCGCTGTGTGGTTTGTCCATGGCTATAGCCTACAAGGAGCCAAGCCGCAAATGCACAGCAAACTGTTTTCTTTTTCATCGTTTGTATATAATCTCTCATTAAATTTTTCGGGTACAAAGGTACTAAGGAAATAAGCAAGAGAAGTTTCACAAATTTCTATCATTATGGGATTTTTAGGAACTATTGTTTCTATATATCACATAAAAATGCGATATTTGCAGCCGATAACAGAACAATACAGGATTAGACAATAGAAACAATGATAGATTTCGAGCTAAGAGGAAAAGGCGATGTGGCATTAAAAAAGACGGCACTCAATAGTTGGTATGGCGCAACATCGGTGATAGACTGCGGCATGATAATAATCTGCAAGGCAGGTGAGGCAACGATGAGTGTGAACTTCAAGAAATGGACACTAACAGAAGGGTCTGTGATTACGCTATTTCCCAACGACATGGTGACAGTAGACAGCAAGAGCCACGACTTTGAAGTGGAATTGCTGAGATATAGTGCAACATTGCTACGCGAAGCAAGTTTGCAACTGGAACAAGCGGTATATTCTCTGCTAAAAGAAGACCGTTGCTGTTCAGATTCGCCTGTACCTACCAACATCATAAACAATATGTTTGCACTATTGGGCGTATATTTCAATCAGCCTAATTGCAGATGCTTGGAACAGTTGGTGTTGTATCAGCTAAAAGCTTTCTTTATTGGTTTCTACGACTATATCTGCCAAATGCCACATAAGGTAAAAGGCATCGACGACGAGAGTCCAAGGACAAAGGAATTGTTTAATAGGTTTATGATGGAGTTGGAATACAACTTCAAGGAGTCGAGAGATGTGGGATATTATGCGCAAAGATTGAATATCACTCCCAAATACCTTAATATCATTGCCAACCGCATAACAGGACATACCGTGAAGACGCTGATAAACCACTATGTGATATTACAGATAAAGCAGTCGCTACGCTCACAATCGAAGTCGGTGAAGGAGATAGCATGGGAATATAAATTTAGCGATATTTCATTCTTTTGCCGATATTTTAAACAACATACAGGAATAACTCCTCTACAGTTTATTAAGAATGGAATAGCCGAGGTATAAGGTCGTGTACCAAAAGTTTATGCAAAATTTACTAAAATCATCCTTTTTATGCTCTTTGATGAATAAAAAAAAGTAACTTTGCAGAAATTATGGATACAAGAAAGGCTATAAACAACATATTCAAGGTGGGCACGTCGCTCATATTGGGCGGCGCCATACTCTATTGGATGTATCGAGGATTCGACTTCGACCAGATAAAAGAGGTGGTGATGCACAAGATGAATTGGACTTGGATGCTGTTGTCGTTTCCCTTCGGAATATTGGCACAGATGTTTCGTGGATGGAGATGGCGACAGTCGCTTGAGCCTATAGGAGAGAAGCTTCGCTCGAGTGTGAGCATAAACTCCATATTCTTGTCGTATGCATTGAGCTTGGTAGTGCCACGCGTAGGCGAGTTTGCTCGCTGCGGAGTGTTGAAAAGATGGGACGGAGTGTCGTTTCCAAAAGCGTTGGGAACTGTGGTTACGGAACGTGTCATCGACTCGCTATTGGTGCTTATCATCACAGGCATTGTATTTCTGATGCAGATACCTGTGTTCCTACACTTCTTCAACGAGACAGGCACAAGCATCGATGGATTGTTGCATCAGTTTACGGCTACGGGATACATAGTGACGATAATATGTGGCATTGCAGTATTGATATTGCTGCATGTGTTGCTAAAGAAGCTCGCTATATATAATAAGGTAAAGGCTACGCTATGTGGACTATGGCAGGGAGTGATATCGCTAAAGGGTGTGAAGAATGTTCCTTTGTTCATAGCTTTCACCCTCGGCATATGGCTCAGTTATTTCCTTCACTACTACTTGACATTCCAATGTTTTGAGTCGACAAGCCACTTGAGTTTGACTTGCGGACTGGTGACATTCATTGTTGGTAGCATAGCGGTGATAGTACCAACACCAAATGGTGCAGGACCATGGCATTTTGCAGTAAAGACTATGCTTATATTGTATGGCATACAGTCGACAGACGCTTTGTTCTTTGTGCTGATAGTTCACTCTGTGCAAACGCTACTCGTTGTGCTTCTCGGCGTATATGCCTGGATTGCCCTTGCGTTCACTAAGAAAGTGAAGAGTGAAGAATTAAACACTAAACATTAAACATTAACCATTAACCATTAAAAACTATAATTATGGCTGAAATCAAAAACCTAAAACCTGAGTGCATTTGGCGCAACTTTGATGCGCTGACCCAGGTGCCACGTCCATCTGGACACCTTGAGAAAGTACAACAATTCTTGCTCGACTTCGGTAAGAAGGTAGGTGTTGAAGTATTCAAAGACGAGGCTGAAAACATTGTAATGAAGAAGCCTGCTACTCCAGGAATGGAGAACCGCAAGACTATCTTGCTGCAGGCTCACATGGATATGGTGCCACAGAAGGCTGTGGACAGCACCCACAATTTTGAGACAGACCCTATCCAGACCTATATCGATGGCGAATGGGTGAAAGCTAAGGGTACAACTCTTGGTGCCGACGACGGTATCGGAGTAGCAGCTATCATGGCAGTTATGGAAGACAAGACTTTGAAGCATGGTCCTATCGAGGCTCTTATCACAGCAGATGAAGAGACAGGTATGTTTGGTGCAGAAGGTCTTCCTACAAACACTCTCAACTCTGACGTATTGCTTAACCTCGACTCTGAGACTTGGGGTAAGTTTGTTATCGGTAGTGCAGGTGGTGTAGACGTTACTGCTGATTTGGAATACAAAGAAGTAGAAACTGATGCTAATGATGCAGCATTGCAGGTTACAGTAAAGGGATTGAAGGGTGGACACTCTGGTTTGGAGATTCACGAAGGCAGAGCCAATGCCAATAAGCTGATGGTGAGATTCGTTCGCGAAGCTATCAAGGACTACGAGGCTCGCTTGGCTTCATGGCATGGCGGAAGTATGCGCAACGCTATTCCTTTTGAGTGCAAGGTGGTATTGACATTGCCAAAGGAGAATGTAGAGGCAGTGAAGGAACTTGTAGAAGAGTGGAAGGCAGACTTCAACGACGAATACAAGAACATTGAGAATGGCGTAGAATTCTTTGCAGAAGATGTAGAGACTCCTAAGACTGAGGTGCCAGAAGAAATACAAGACAACCTCGTTGATGCTATCTATGCATGCCACGACGGTGTGATTCGTATGATTCCTGCTTATCCTAACGTAGTAGAGACATCAAGCAACCTCGCAATCATCGACATCGAAGGTGGCGCTGCTTATATTAAGATATTGGCTCGCTCATCACGCGAAGATATGAGAGACTATGTTGCTACAATGCTCGAAAGCTGCTTCAACATGGCAGGCATGAGAGTGGTACACAGCGGACAGTATGGCGGTTGGGATCCAAACCCAGACAGCGAGATATTGCACCTCTTGAAGACTATCTACAAGGAGCAGAATAATGAGGACGCATTGGTGCAGGTAGACCATGCTGGTTTGGAATGCTCTGTGATATTGGGCAAATATCCTAACATGGATGTTGTTTCGCTCGGTCCAACCCTCCGTAGCCCTCACACCACTAATGAGCGTTGCCTTATCGACACCGTGGCTCCATTCTGGGAGTTGCTTAAGGAAACAATGCAAAGAATTGGCGAGAAATAAGACATTTTTCAGGAGAAACAAAGCTTATATCAAGCTATATTATTAAAAAAGCGTTGCATCGAAGATTTTTTTCGTTGCAACGCTTTATTTATTTAATCTAAATTAGTAATTTTGCAGGCGAAATAACCAAATCATTTTTCTTACATGGACGACTATCACGCGGAAAACCAGAAATTGTAAGACGAAGATAAGCAAAAGTATAGTAAGCTAATCTTCGCCAACAACTCATTTTTCCTAAAAGAAACGAGGATTAGCACAATGAAAACATACTGGAACATCGAAAACACCCTCAAAGCCATTCCTGAGTGGCAACCAAACTGCTGGATTCAAGTTACATGCCCTACAGAAGAGGACCAGAAAGAACTTGAAGAAAGATTTAATATCCCTGATTATTTTCTTTCCGACATTTCCGATACCGACGAGCGTGCCCGCTATGAGTACGACGACGGATGGATGCTCATCATATTGCGTATACCATACGTCAAGGAAGTGCGCTCACGCACGCCATATACCACAGTTCCACTTGGTATCATCCACAAGCGCGACGTGACAATAACTGTTTGCTACTACGAAACCAATATGATGATTGATTTTGTGAGCTATCAGCAGAAACGCGGAGAGAGATTCACCGACTATGTAGACATGATTTTCCGCTTGTTCCTATCAAGTTCCGTGTGGTATCTGAAACGACTAAAGCAGATAAACACCTTGATAGAAAAGGCTAAGCACAACCTCGATCATGAGGTGAACAACGAGAGCCTTATCGGACTAAGTCGCCTGCAAGACTCATTGACATATTTCGTAACATCTATTCGTGGCAACGAAAACTTGCTGGCTAAGCTGAAGTTTAAGTTGCAGGTAGACGAATTGGATGCCGACCTTATTGAGGACGTAAACATTGAGATGACGCAGGCACGAGAAACTACCAATATCTACTCCGACATCTTGGAGTCGACGATGGACACTTACTCGAGCATTATTAACAACAATATGAACACCGTGATGCGTACGCTTACTGCTGTGACAATTATCATGATGTTCCCTACCCTCATAGCATCACTCCTTGGTATGAACCTCATCAATGGCATGGAGAATAATCCGTATGGATTTGTGATTGCCATAGTGATTTCATTCCTTGTAACAGGATTATCGTGGGGAATTTTACGCCATAAGCGTCTCTTATAATGTAAAAACAAAAAAAAATCCCTATTTATTAGGATTTTACGTTTTTTTTATTTAAGTTTGCAACTCGTAAACATATTATTCTGAGCATCGACCATCGGATAGATGGGAGGTGCTAACCATAAACCGAATCAGAAACTCAAATCAGTTACATGATGGACTCTCAAGAAAATACCCTTAAACAGGGTTTGCAGGCTGAAGAGCAGCAGGAGACTGTTGTCGCAGCAGAGGTAGAAAACACAGAAAACGTTGCCACAGAAGAAACCGAAAGCAAGGCTGCTCCTGTACGACCAACTTTCAAGAACAAACAAGAAGTGCTTGAAAGAGTAAAGGAATTGGCTCATTGCGAAGAGGTACCAAGCAAAGACGAGGTTGACTTTTTGAAGACTGTATTCTACAAGCTTCACTTTGCTGAGCGCGAAGAAGCACAGAAGAAATACCTCGAAGAAGGTGGCGACCCAGAGAAATACCAGCTATTGCCAGATGAAGACGAGAAAGCCTTCAAGGCAGAAATGGCTATCATCAGAGAAAAGAGAGCCAAGGTTTTCATGGAGCAAGAGGCTGAAAAGCAAGAGAACCTTAAGCGCAAGCTTGAGATTATCGACAAGATAAAGGCTATGGCTACATCGCCAGATGAAGCGAACAAATCATACCAGGAGTTCAAGGCTCTGCAGCAGGAATGGAAAGAGATTAAGGCTGTTCCAGCAGAAAAGGCTAACGAACTTTGGCGCAACTATCAGCTCTATGTGGAGCAGTTCTACGATTTGTTGAACCTTAACCGCGAGGCTCGCGAATATGACTTCAAGAAGAATCTTGATCTCAAGACTAAGCTTTGCGAAGCAGCAGAGAAACTTGATGAAGAGCCAGACGTAATCAGCGCCTTCCATCAGTTGCAGGAGTTGCACCAGCAGTATCGCGAGATTGGTCCTGTAGCTAAGGAGTTGCGCGAAGAGATTTGGACACGCTTTAAGGCAGCTTCTACTGTTATCAACAAGAAGCACCAGCAGCACTTTGAATCTTTGCGCCAGCAGGAAGAAACAAACTTGACTCGTAAGACAGAACTCTGCGAAAAGGTGGAAGTTATAGGCAAAGAAGAAAACAAAACAGCTAACGACTGGGAGAAGCGCACAAAGGAAATCATGGAAATCCAGACTGAATGGAAGACCATCGGTTTTGCTCCACAGAAGATGAACGTGAAGATATTCGAGCGTTTCCGTGCAGCTTGCGACGACTTCTTCAACCGCAAGGCAGAATTCTTCAAGCAACTCAAAGAGCGTCTTGCAGAGAATGCTACTAAGAAGAAAGCTCTCGTAGAAAAGGCTCAGGCGCTTTGCGATAGCACCGAATGGAAGTCTACTTCTGATAAGCTCATTGCTTTGCAGAAAGAATGGAAGACTATCGGTACTACTCAGAAGAAGATTGGCGACCAACTTTGGAACGACTTCTTGACAGCTTGCAACAAGTTCTTCGAGGCACGCAATGCAGCTAACGCAGGCACACGCAACGAGGAGCATGCTAATCTTGCCAAGAAGCGTAGCATCATCGAACAGCTCAATGCTTTGGCTGAGGAAGCTGGCGACAACTTGCAGGAAAAGGTGCAGCAGCTCATAGCTGAATACAACGCTGTAGGTCATGTGCCTTTCAAGGAGAAAGATAAGGTATATGCAGAATTCCACGAAATTGTAGACAAGCTATATAAGGAATTCCATATTTCAAATGCTCGTCGACGTCTTGACAACTTCAAGTCAAACTTGAAGAATGTAGCAAAGCGTGGCGAGGATGCTTTGGATAGCGAGCGTGGCCGCTTGATGCGTCGCTACGAGCAGCTAAAACAGGAAATACAGACCTACGAGAACAACCTCGGCTTCCTCAATGCAAGTAGCAAGAAGGGCAACAGCCTCATCGACGAGATGAACCGCAAGGTACAGAAGCTCAAGGATGATGCTCAGCTCGTAAGAGAGAAAATCAAAGCTATCGATGCAGAAAACAAAGAGCAGTAAAAGGTAGTCTGTATCTAAACAAAAGATAAATATCATAGATACACATAACACCGCATTCTAAAAGTTCACACTTTATAGAATGCGGTTTTTCTTTACCCAATCTCTAAACACTAAACACTAAACATTAAACACTAAACATTAAACACTAAACACTATTTTCTGCATACAAATTGTATGAAAAGTAGAAAAAGTGAGGCTTAAAAGATAAAAAAGAGAGAAAAAGTTTTGGTGATTAAGTAAAAAGCAGTATCTTTGCATCGCAATTCAGAAATACACATCTGATAAACATTGGGATATGGTGTAATGGTAACACTGCAGATTCTGGTCCTGCCTTTCCTGGTTCGAATCCGGGTATCCCAACAAAGAGGAACTTACTAAATGGTAAGTTCCTTTTTTGCTTTATATACCCTCGCATTTTTACAAAAAGAGGGGCAAAAAAGTATTACGTGATACTTGCCAAAGTATTACGTATTACTTTGCAAAGTATCACGTGATACTTGCCAAAGTATCATTAGATGCTTTTCTCGGCTTTATTTTCTTGTTGACTTTTTCACTTGCTTACTTACTATATTTATCTTTTTTTATTGCACAGAAGGATACTTTTCTCATTTTTTATTTATAAATTTGCAGAAAAGAAACTAATGAAATCGTTAAGAGAACTATACAGAATAGGTAAAGGTCCTTCAAGCAGCCACACTATGGGTCCTGAAAATGCTGCCAAGTTATTCTCAAAGAAACATCCTGATGCTGCACGCTATGAGGTGACACTATACGGAAGCCTCGCTGCAACAGGCAAAGGTCACCTTACCGACAAAGCCATAAAGGACGTGTTAAAACCTTTGGCTCCAGTAGAGATTATATGGAAAGCACAAATAGAATTGCCCTACCACCCTAATGGTATGCAATTCAAAGCCTTCGATGCCAAGGATAAGCTTATAGACGATTGGACCGTCTATAGCGTTGGTGGTGGCGCTCTTTCAGAGGGCGACAACGATGACATGTTTTCTACTCCTGAACCATATCCGCTCAACAAACTTGAAGACATCATGAACTGGTGTTTGGATAATGGTAAGCAGTATTGGGAATATGTAGAAGAATGCGAAGATGAAGGCATCTGGGACTTCCTGCAAGATATATGGGAAGCCATGCAGCGCTCGGTAGAAAACGGTTTGGAACACGAAGGAGTGTTGCCAGGTCAGCTTCATCTGCCACGCAAGGCTGCCAATTACTACATTAAGACAAAGAGTTTCCGCTCTACGCTACAGAGCCGAGGCCTTGTTTTCTCATACGCCTTGGCGGTGAGTGAAGAGAATGCTGCTGGTGGAACTATCGTTACTGCTCCTACCTGCGGATCGTGTGGTGTGGTGCCAGGAGTACTATATCACCTATCAAGAGCTCACGGCTTTAGCGACAAGCGCATACAGCATGCGCTGGCAACAGCAGGATTGATAGGAAACATCGTTAAGCAGAATGCTTCTATCAGCGGTGCAGAAGTGGGATGTCAAGGAGAGGTTGGTGTGGCTTGTGCTATGGCGTCGGCTGCAGCATGCCAATTGTTTGGTGGTGGTCCACGACAAATAGAATATGCTGCCGAAATGGGATTGGAACATCACCTCGGTATGACTTGCGACCCTATGTGCGGACTTGTGCAGATACCATGTATTGAGCGCAACGCTTTTGCCGCAGCACGCTCGTTGGATGCTGAGCTATATGCCACATTCTCTGACGGTCATCATCAGGTATCGTTCGACAAGGTGGTACAGGTGATGAAGCAAACTGGTCGCGACCTGCCATCGCTTTACAAAGAAACAAGCGAGGGAGGATTGGCAAGACTGAAACTTAAGAAGAAATAAAGTTGATACTTCCAACTACACATTATTATATATATAAGAAAGACGAATCTTAAACAAAGCCTATAAACTGAAAATACTATGGAAGGATTAAAAGACTTCAAAGACATGCTTGCACGACTGGAATGTCGCAACAAGCGTTGGCGTTTGGCATTGGTATGTGCCGAAGACGAATCATCACGTATAGCTGCCCAATGGGCGCTGGAACGTAAGTTTGTTGACATAACCTTCGTAGGTGGCTCAAAGATTGTGATGAGCGACGAAAGACTGAAGAAGTATGCCACACATTGGAAGGTGGTGAGAGTGGAATCGCGCGACGAGGCTGCTCGCATAGCTGTAGAGATGGCACGCAATGGCGAAGTTGACATATTGATGAAAGGTATGATCAACACCGACAACCTGCTAAGAGCTATTCTTGACAAGCAATGCGGACTGCTATTGCCAGGAGCCGTGATGACTCATATAGCATTGGCTCATATGCCATCATATCACAAGATGTTGTTCTTTAGCGACTCGGCAGTAATACCATACCCTACACTACAACAGCGCATAGAACAAATACGCTATATAGTAGACCTTTGCCACGGCATCGGTATGCCACGCCCAAAGATAGCGCTGATACATTGCACAGAAAAGGTGAATGGCAAGACATTCCCTCTGACTCTCGACTATGTAGAGCTGAAAGAGATGGCTGAGAAAGGCGAGTTTGGCGATTGCATCATCGATGGTCCTATGGACGTGAAGACGGCATGCTCGGCAGAAGCTATGAGAATAAAGAATATGACATCGCCTATTAATGGTGATGCCGATGCTTTGATAATGCCTGATATTGAAGCGGGCAACAGTTTCTATAAGACGATAACTCTGTTTGCACAGGCAGATACTGCAGGAATACTGATGGGAACAAAGGTTCCTGTGGTGCTTCCATCAAGAGGCGACGATGCTATGAGCAAGTTCTTTAGCTTGGCTTTAGCATCATGGAGCTGTGCTGCAGCGGAAAAGAAATAATGAAATATTATTAATTTTCTAATATCTCAATTGAAAAAACATGAAAGAGCTTTGCCATATCAAACTTTAATATTATCTTTGCAAAGTGTTTTTCATGGTATTAGATTATTAAGGTTACAAAAAAAGGATGGTTGTCGCGAGACACCCATCCTTTGTTTTTTATATTAATCTTTATTCTAAAGAATAAATTTCACTTATTTATTAGGAACTCAACTTTCGCAAATGTGGAAGTTAAAGCCAAATGTTTTATTGCTCAATTATTTCTTCTCGAACAAGCCATCGAGGATAGTATAGAATTCAGGATCTTCGCCAACGATGGTCTTTATGATCTTGCCATCGGCACCGATGATAATCTTTGTTGGGAAACCATTGATAGCATAAGTCTGGCATACATCATTCTTGGCACCACGAGGGTTGTAGACATGAAGCCATGGCAACCCATGCTTAGCAACGGCAGCCTTCCACTTTTCTTGAGTCTCGTTGCAGTCGATACCAAGGATTTCGAGCTTGCCTTTATACTTTGCGTAGTATTCCTTCATCTGAGGCATACCCTTGATACACCATCCGCACCATGAGCCCCAAAAGTCGAGAACAACAATCTTACCTCTTAGGCTTGACAACGTCAATGGCTTACCATTGATATCGTTGAGAGTGAAGTCAGGAGCTTCTACACCTGAGGCCTGCAATTTAGCAGCCTTTTCCTCGCTTTCCTTAGCCTTCTTGGCATTATCTACAAACTCAGAGTATACATCTTTCATTCTGCCTTCGCGAACACGCTCAGACAAGAAGCCAAGAGCTTTCATTATGCGATTATAGTCCTCAAGTTCGTAGAGAGCCATTGTAGAAGCCTCATAATCGGGATGATTCTTGACGAAATCGAGCACAGCATCCTTGTATTCGCCATCGCAAGCTTCCATCTTCTTCATCACATCGTTAGTCACCTGCTGCTTGTTTTCGCCTGCAGCAAGACGAGTGCGATATTCATCTTGGAATTTATTCATCTTTGCGATGAAGCTATCCTTGATGCAATCAATCATACCATATTGCTTATAGAACTCCGAGCCTGAATAGTTTAATCTTGAAAGCTCATCGCCCGAAATCTCCATAGTCTCACCTGGTACGCCAACGAGCCATGCAGTCTGTCCGGCTTGTCTTGCCAGCTGTTCGCCACGAGCAAATGCAGGAGAAGCAAGCTGTATCATCTGAGGTTTGTCGAGGTTGATAGCAAAATCCATCTTGCCATCCTTCAAAGCAATAGTATCAACAACATTCTTTGGAGAAGTATGGTATACCAAAACAGAATCGGTGAATACGTCAAGCTGTCCTTTTATGCGTAGGGTGTTAGCATCCTGTGCCATAGCAGAGTTAGCCAAAGCAAGGAGTGCAAGACCTAAAAACTGTTTCTTCATATTATTCTACTTTAGATGGCTTTGAAACCACGGAAAGTACTATTGTGCAAAATGTCTCTGATGTTGAGTTCATGGTCTGCACGATGCTCTTCCATCTCATGCCAGCCCTCTTCCTCTTCTTCAGAGTGCTCGTAAGTGAGAGTCATATTCTTTAGCTCTGCAATAACCCATACAAGGAGACAGAGAACCAAGAAAAGAAAGAAGTAGAGAAGAATAATACTCTTGTCTTGTGCCATTAAAAATTCCATTTTTTCCATATATATTTATTATTTAATATTGTTTCTGAACGTATTGTGCAAAATTACGCAATATCCATGAGATTAACAAGAAAGCAGAGGAAAATTTGTTTTTCCCGATATTTAGTAGTATTTTTGCGTCTATAAAACACAACAAGAATACGAATATGGACAACAAGAATAATGCTTTTGGCAAATATATCAATGAGATAGGAAACATCAGCATGCTAACGGCAGAAGAAGAGGCGCAATTGGCAGCACAGATTAAGCATGGCAATCAGCGTGCATTAGACAAGCTGACACGTGCTTGCTTGAAGTTTGTAGTGTCATTGGCAAACCAATATAAGGGACGTGGTGCTGATATCGACGATTTGGTAGGCGAAGGCAATATGGCTTTGATAAAGGCTGCACAGAAATATGAACCTGGTCACGGTTGCCGTTTCGCTTCGTATGCTGCACCATACATCCGCAGAGCTATGGAGCAGTCGATAGAGCAGATGTCGGGTCTATATCGTATTCCTCGCGACATGGATACTCCTGCCGAGCGTAAGCGCTCTACCCCACTATCTATGGATGCTCCTTTGGGTGGCAGAGATAATGTAAACTTGCTGAGTGTTGTAGAAGATCCATCGTCGCCAATACCTGGCGAAGACAAAGAGATTGCCGACCTTCATGAACAGCTAACCGTCTGCCTTCCTTTGCTCGACGACCGTGAAAAGCAGGTGGTAACCATGATCTATGGTCTGAATACCGAAAAGCGCACCATGGCAGAGATTGCCGAAGTGATGGGAATAAAGCGCGAGCGAGTAAGACAGATTAGAGACAAAGCTATGAGAAAAGTAAGGAAAGCAGGAAAGGAATAGGAACCATAATAGGTAAACGAAATATAATCATTAAAGGGTTGAGCTCCTACATTTGGAGTTCAACCCTTTAATGTTAAAGTAGCTATAGTTACAACAGCTTTTTATTCTGCCACCAGTCTTACTGGCATGGCTCTATATCGTTTCGTGTTATTTCCCGACGAACCCGACACAAATCGGTAGTTTGACAAGTTTAGGCTCTTGCCGAAAGCATCGAGGCTCCTATACCAAAAGCCGTATTCAGGACTTTTTTCCGAGAATCCCTGATAGTCAGACAAACGTGAGCGTGTCCATAGGTTGGCATGATGGCTGTCCTTGTAAACCGCATCCTTGTCGTTCTTGCCCTCATAATATCCGCTCATAGGGATAAATATCTGGGGAATATCCCTGTCTACCGTATTAATTCTCAGACAGTTGTACACCTCGCCATAATGAGTCTTCTCCTCTACTATCTCCAAGTTATTGTTGTCTATAAGACCTTGCAGACACATGTTGTCGCACACCTTGAAGTTGCCTATTGCCAGAGCTTCTACCACATGGTTATCTGTTTTTGCCGAGTTAGAGTTATCAGCCTCCGAAATCTTAAAGTAGCCACCTATTGCTCCTATGTTGCCTTCAAGGGCGGTTGTGGAAGGAGAATAGTAGCCGTTGTTTGTGGCACCAAGGTTGCGGTCGAGCATGTGGTAGATCTTGTTCTTAGTAGTTCCGTCTGTATAAGTAACATGAGCCTCTACATCAACCATCTCATAATATCGCCATCCCGAAGCCTTGCTCTTGCCAAGCTGATAGTTGGTTGTCAACTGTGCAAACAATCCTACATGATAAACCGGATAGGTTACTTCAATATTGGTTTTATTGTTGGTGATGGTTATAATGGTAAATGCCTCATCGCTAATCCACCTATTATAATTATTGTTGTTTTTCGATTCGAGCAAATCGTCTTTGTTGGCCAGCGTCACCTTGTAGAATCCGTTGACGCTTTTCTCGTCCACATTAACTCGTGTGTCATTACACGTGAGTTCGTCGCCCTGAAGCTTCGGAATGAGATAGTAAACAGGATTGTTGCCCACAAAGAAGTGGAGTCCGTCGTTGCGCACTCTGCCTTGGTTCTCCTCTGGCTTTATGCCCTTAAGCGAATCGTCCATCCATTTGAAGTAGTTGCCTTGCTCATCGGACGAAAGTCCTGCAAGTCCTCGTATCTGCACAATTCTATTTGGATCGGTACGGAAGTCGTAGCCCAACTGTTTAATCTCTACACCGAGCGACAAGTCGCCTGATGTTATTGTCACAGTACCAGCATGCGCAGCCGATTGGTAGTTCTTGGATAGAGTAAGCTTAATGGTGTACAATCTGCCTGTTGACGAAGGCTTCGAATTGCCTGCTGTTGTTGGCAAATCAATATACGATGCTTTTAATATATTATCATCTGGAACTGTAATCCACGAATCGTTCGAGACAACGCTAAGACCATTATAATCACTATCTTTTGGCTTGGTTGTTACAAACGTAATTGTAGCCTCCTCGGCATTACCCAATACAGTCTGCTTGCCACACACGCCAAGTTCGTAGTCCTTACATGCTATCATGTTCACAATAAGCGGATTGTCGTCAACCACTTCTACAGACAGTCCGTTCTCTAGCAGATTGTCTTTAGCTTCTTTTTCTGACGAATAGCCTGCATGATTTACAGCCGTGACCTTCACCTGATAATGATGGTTGCGCAGAAGAGCCATCGGAGTAAAAGTGCCGTCCGAATTTTTTGTTTGGAACGCCACTTTATAAAAAGTCTCTGGTCCATTATTATACTTTGCCTTGATTATCATGTATGCCTTGCCGGCTGGAGTTTCGTAGAAAGGATGCTCGCCCATACTATAGTCGTTCTCATTCGTGTAATCTACCGACGAAGGCAGAGACACATCGGTATACAACTTAGTGGTGGCTATTGTGCCCCTCTTAGCCGTGTTGAAGAGCTTGAAACCAGTAATCTCGAAGTTTTTCACCTTATCATCATCCTTTGTAACAGACGCCTTGGCAAACTGTCGGAACAACCACACTTTGGTGCTGGGGCTAAGCAGGTCGTCCACCTTTACACTTCCCCAACAAATGGGAGCGTCGGGGTTGAGGCTGCCCTCGCGTGTTGCGTTGTACAGGTTGTTCTTGCCATCAGCATCCTTGGCGTCGCTCTTTGATATGTCGGTGTTGGCTACAATATGTAGCGTTGCAGTTCCCTCCACAACCTTAACCTTCACCTTGCAGGTGCCGTCGTTATTGGATATGATGTCCGCGCCTGTGATATTGCTCATACCGAGATAATTGTCTCCTGCATCGTAGCACAATACGCAGAGTTTGTTGATTTGCTGCTCGGTTGCTCGTGTCGCCACTGTATTCTTGGTGAAATTAGGCAACTTAAGAGTCAGCACAACTCCATCGGACGGCAAGTCTGGTGTGTCGCCTCCTACAATGTCTCTGATGTCGCTGCAAGCAGCCAACACCATAGCCAAGAGCATGAAGAGCCAAATTGTCAATTTCTTGATATACATATTGTTGTCTTTTAATTGTTACTTTTTAAAATGGTGCTCCTTGCGTCCAAGTATCTTTGTCAGGATCGTAACTGCCTTCTATCACATAGCGTACACAGTTGCGACCGTTAATCGTTCTTGTAACCGTTCGTGATACTGGATAGTTATCACCATCGAACAGCTCTGGTTCACGACCCGTATTACTGATCTTCACATGCAAAATCTTTGCATATTCGTTCAATGGGGCTTTAAGGTGGAGTATGGTCTTGTACCAAGTATTACCATCTTTATCTTTCATGCTGCATTCTGTGCACTGAAATTCGTTTTCTACATTAGGGGTGTCGCTCTTCATTTTGAATTTTGTGCTTCCACCACCATTTGCAACTCCATATTCAACATACCAACCAGATATTCCATGTCTTTTGGTATAAATGGTATATTCCACGTCTACAACGGTAGGTTTCACGTCATAAACTCTGTAATATGGATCACATGTCGGGTCGTACAGATACCAGCCTTCATTGTCCTCATAGTTGAAGAGTGTGATGCCAGGGTCGTTGTGATGGGTGAAACGATGCGACTGGAAACCCACGGCGAGGAATGTACCATTGCTGAAAATCAGCAAGGTTTGTCCAGGCTTAATCATCTTCTGAGCCTTTCCATCCTTATTGACTCCAACAGACTGAGCATCTACTGGTATACTGTAATAGTACCAACCGGGGTTGTTATTGTCGGCTGTCATCATGTCACCAGGCCACCACTCACCTTTATACTCATTCATATCTTTATCATGCGACACGGTGGTACGTTTATCGGCAGTTTTATCGTATTTTTTAGTGAAATACCATTCTGTATTATTCTCGTCCTTTGAACCATCAGCATTTGTCTCACCTATCTGCGTGTAGATGTAAACATAGTGGTAATCATTATGAGACAATTTCGATTTGTCTGAACCCCATTGTGCTTTTGCGTCCTTGTCTTCCCACCAACCGTCACGCCAATTGTTGTTATTACCAGGACCAACATTGGTATCCTCATCAAGCATTAGCGAATGCATATAATCATCGTTATTGTCACCATTACACCACACCAAGTCGTTTATGGCTCGCATATATATAATATAGTGGTCGGCAGGTGGGCGCACCGTTACGCGTATCTGCTGCTCCATATTTTTGCCGTTGATTTTGTTTAAGGATTTTACCGTAAACGTATGTGTGGTTGTTGTCCCAGGGTTGGTTGTTGCCGTAATGGTGAACTTGCCATCAGGCACTTTAGTGTTGTCGCACTTAATATTTATTGTCGACTGAGCATACGTCACAATATATTCATCACCTGCCGAATTCGTAGACCACTCCGAAGGGAACTGAATGCCACCAAGGTTGGTTGAGAAGTTCACCACCTTTGTCAATTCGGACGGATTTTTTTGGTCGTAGTAGATTACAATATCCACAGGGTCCACCTTGAAGTATGGTGTAACATCGTATTTTACATCGAGATATTTCTTAATGTTGCCTGCCTTTATCCATACTTTGGCAGTATCTGAAAGTTTATCTGACGGGAAGTCGTCTACCGAGAGTTCTGGATTTATACTGAATGTTACACGATGAGTTGCATAATCGTTAGTTGCGATGATAATTGGTAAATCTCCTATTGGGTTCTTCTCAATCTTTGTATCACATCCAAACTTAATGTCGCCCTCCGCCACATTTGTCAGATAGGTTATATAATCAACTTTTTGCGATCCCACCTCAGCCTTTGTCTTCGACACCCATAGCGTAGTATGGTTGAGGTCGACATCTATAGTTGGCATCTCCCAATCCTTCACACCAACAACACAGTCGAGATCGATATTGCCAAGGGTCTTTAGGCGACCTACTATCTCGTAGTATGTGCTGCGTGGGAAAGTTGGAATCTCTGTTGTTGAGGTTTCGTCCTGACGATGGCCAAGGTTAATGTTGTAGCTATTATCGATATCAGGACCTATTTTTCCATCTATCTTCAGATACGACTGCTGTGAAGCCTTAGCCACGTAGCGCTCAGGAAGATAATAGGTGGCACGGAAGAGCCACTTCTGCTTGCTGTCTGATGGTTTAGCTACAGCCTCTCCTTCAACTGTTATGATGTCCTCGTTGTTGACTTTGGCATTGGCTGGGTTTTCTGTCCACGAAGTATAGTAAGAGCCATTACCCGTATGTGCCGTAGCATCGTACAATGGCGACTCGATGCCCTTGGCATATTCGCTGCTTACGCTTGGGTTGCTGAATTTTCCATTCCACCACAACTTTGTCTCAGGCGAGAGACGCTCGGCTTTAACATCATTAATAATCATTCCGTTTTTAAGTGCCGAACTAACGCCTGCGGCATTAGGGTCGTACACAAGGTTAAGGCACACCTTAACACAGGTGAAACGCAAGTTTGCCATCACGGTCTTAGGTGTCTTGTCCGTATTATTTATGGTAATTGTTCCGTCGACAGTTGTGCCGTCGGCTGCCTTTGTGTCAGGCTCGTAAATCATTGGAATATTTTTGGCTACGGGCATGCCGGGCTTTGACATCGGCTGATAACTCAACACCACTTTCTTCAAATCGCCTTCAGTTGTTATGCTATTGACATCGAGCACATCCTCCATGTTAGCTACCACGTATACACGATATTTGCCAGGCTTTATCTTTAGCTGATACGAAGCAACATTCTCTTTAATCATGCTGCCTGCTGCGGGCGATGGAAGTTCCTGCGAGAGAAGAGTACCGTTGCCCCCTACAGGGAAAGCATAAAGATGCAGGTCGTTAATCTGGCACTCGTCTACAGAGGCATTGTATGCAGGGACGGTCTGACTCAGACTACCCAAAGCATCATCAGCGCCACGAGTAACTGGTATATAGACACACAGATTGCCCTCTGATTGTGCTGAGGTGTTGTATACATCGGCATCATCTGTGCATGCTGCCAACAACAACAGGGCAGCAACGATAAGAAGTATGTCTGCAAGTCGTTTCATTGTTTTTATTGTAATTAAGTTTAATAATCAAGTCTTATTCTTTCTACAAACTTATGCGCTGAATGCGCTTAGCCCAGTCGAGCACACCTACCGAAAGGTTAACGTATTGCCACTCGGTGCCGATGAGGAAGAAGTCGAGACGATAGTCGTATTCTCGGTCCAGGTATTCCTGAATGCCGTAGTTTTGTGCGGCATAAGCATCGCGTCCCTGCTGTAGAATGTCGGGAAGGTTGATAAGAGCCACGGTTTTGCCCGTCACCTTATTATATATATGTAGCATGGCGTTGCGGTCGTTCTCCTCTGGAGAATAGTAGACCAATCGCGAGAGCATCAGTCCAGCATGTGCTGTACGTTCCTTTACGTTGCCCGAAGCATCGCGGAAGTCGGTAGTCCATGTATGGAAAGGCGTATAGCGAAGTTTTGAGTCGCGAGCCAAAGAGTTGTCGTAATTGATGAAGCCATTATCGGCTATTACCTCATAGCCGAAGTCATCGGCAGAGATTTTGTCTGGTGCGTCAATCTGATGCAGCGAGATAGTAAGCTGCTTTGTATCGCGCACCAAAGAGATAGTATCGTGGGTTGCTTGCATGTCGCGCACGGTAATAAGGTGTTGCGACTTGCCAAGCCATAGAGTGTCGAGAGGAGCAGAACAGTCCACCTCATCTATTTCGCCCGCCTCCGTGCGGTCGAGTTTGGTATTAAACTTTGTCATGTCCTCACCTTCGGTATGGGCATGCATACGAAACTTGGCACCAGGAGTTGCCAAAGCTTCTTCATATCGTTTTTGCTTTGCGATGGCGAGAAATTGGTATTCGCCAGGTTGCAGATTAAGATGTACGGCAAAGTCGTGACGGCGGATAGGAGCGTCGCTATTGGTATTGAAAGCGTCCTGACGGAAAAGGAACTTGCCGTCCTTATCGTACACCATGACAGCAACGCCTCCAACATGGTCGTTGAAAAGGTCGGCGCGCTGCGTATTATAGTCGTAGCGGAAGTGCAGGTAAGCGCCATTGTCGCATGGCTCAAGGTCGTCGTGCATCAGCGAGCACGAAGCCAGCAATGGTGCAAAGGCGAGGAGTGAGCATATAGATTTAACCAGTCCGTGAAACATAATGTTTGCCGTTAATTAATTAGAGTTGTTGGTAAATAATGTAAATATTCAAAATGAAGGTATCAAAGGAAGTACGGCTGCATGAGCCGTACCTCCTAAGATATTAGGGTTCTTGCGGTCCTAAAGATAGGACGGGCAATATTGATTAGAGGTCGATGCTCTGGCTGCGCTTAGCCCAGTCAAGGATCTTAACCTCAACGTTGATGTACTGATCGTTCTCGTCGTCTGGAGTCTTTGGCTTAACCTCAGGAACCTCAGGATAGCCAAGACCGCTAACTTTGTTTACAGAAAGTGAATACCAGTTGTTGCGGAGAACACCATAGCGACCGAGGTATTTATTGTTATCTGTACCATAAGCTTTGCCTGCTGTCCAAGGAGTCAACTCGTTGAAGTGCTTGATGCGAGCGATGTAGTATGCCTCGCCATTGAGGTATGTTGAGATACCTGTAGTTATTTTACCACCTTCTTCTTTCAGACCAAGCTTATCGTTGATCTTATTAACAATATCATCTGTAACCTGTGACGTAGTAACAGGGGTGGCAGTTCCATTATCGAATGTAATATTTTCTTTAGCTATAAGGTGCTGACCAGCCTTACCGCTAATATCTGAGCCCTTAGTAAGGTCTACACCATATTTTGCCTGCTCAGTAGGATCTGTAATTTCCATAGCTGTTAGAGCAACGGCCAAAATCTGCTTCTCAAGATCAGCTTTCTTCCAGATAGCGGTATTGTTACCAATCTTATAGAATGTTTCAGCTGCTGTACAGCCATTAGGAATGAATTTAGCCTTAAACACAACACGTGTAGTCTGACCCTGCATCATGTTGGCAAGATTAAAGGTGTTCTCAAGACAGTACTGAGGCTTATCCTGACCTGCAACACCATCAACCTGAGCATTAGTAATCATATTGAAAGCATCATTACAGAGTTCCAAAGCGGTTTTTGCTGGAGCTGGATCAGTTTTACCATTACAAAGCGTATTATCAGAATAATTAGGGTCTATACCCCAATATACGCGATGGAAAGAAGAGCTTGACTGATTATCATAGAAACGCGCTGTACTCCATATCGTTGTAAAATCTGTAGACAAACCACCAATCTGATGAACTGGGAAAGTTGACTTATTAGTTACATCAAGCTTCCAGTTCTCGATTTTCACAGTGGCATCTTTATATGTACCATCAGCAACTGTGTAACCAGCGGTATTAAACTTCTCCATTGTAACCTTAGCCAAACCACGTTCTACATATACTGTAGTAGCACCCATTGCTTCTGCCTGCTCACGTGATGCGCAGACGTGAGCAACCGGTACAAGAGTTTTGGGATCTGATGTTGCACTATACTCTGGAGCATTTGCCATAAAGATACCATCAGTTGAGAGGTATTTATCAGCTTTAGCGTTTGTGGCAGTTTTACTCCATTTAGCGTAAGTCATTTCAGTATTAGCTGGCAATGAAACTTTCTGATCAGCAGTACCCGTATTATTATTAAGGAGCACCAATGCCTTATAGCTACCAGTTGTTGAAACACCTGTGAGCTTTACAGTAGCAATAGCAGCGGTTGTTACACCATTATCATCTGTATCTGCGGTCCAAGGGTTCATGTTTCCAAGATCGGTACTTGTAACAAACTTATCTGTAGTAGCATCGAAGATAAGAATTGTACCGTTCTTTACCTCATACTCAGCAGCGGTACCGCCATCGAATTCAGCACCTGTATTAGGATCGACTGCACGTGTACCGCTTACTGTAGGCAGATTAATCTTGAACGAAGCATAGGCAGCTTCAGTCTTGCTTTCATTGCCTTTAACATCAGTTGCGAGGTCGTCACTACTTGAGCAACCTACCAAGGCTGTAGCCATAACAGCCATTCCGAATAGATTCTTAACGTTTACCATAGTTAAAAAGTTTAATTGTGAATATTGATTATTTAGTTATAATTTTGAGTGTAAGATGACTTGGAAAGTTGTTTTTGCACCATACCAAATCAAAGAGAGATAAATTGTTATTGTTGTTTCTTTAAGCTATGGAACTCTCGCCACAGCCTACATATTTCATTTAGTGTTAGCTATGCGATTGGCATTAGCCTTTGCATCATCCGAGCCTGCGGCTGCAGCATCAGCAAACAGCTGGCGAGCTAAAGCATAGTCTTTTTTCATTACTGCTAAAGCACCACGTGCATTCAAAGCCTCAGCAGAGTTGCCAGCTTTCTGCAGATGTTTCTCTGCCGACGCGATGTCGCGGCGTTGAAGGTCGGCACATGCTGCATTAAGGTTTGCCGTAGGGTCGTTAGGGAACATGCGCACGGCAATGTCGAACACCTCGTTGAATTCTGCCGAACCTTCCTCCATGGTTTGTGCCACAAGGAACATCTCTTGGAGCGACAACTGTTGCGGACGAGTCCTAAGTATCTGCTTAGCTTCCTCAACCGAGAAAGGCCTTACTGTATAGCTCACAGTATAGTCGCTATGACGAAGGCGAGGATAGATGTCGCTCATTATCACAGCATAATCCTGTGGATAGAGCTGACGTATGCGCTTGTCCTTGTCGTCAGGAGCAAGGTTTGAGTTAGAAATCTTAAGTATTTCCTCCTTATTAGCCAGTTGCGACTGCTGCACCTTATGGCGGAATCCATCCCAGTCTTCAGGTGTAGAGTTGGAACTGAAAAGCTTGTTATCTATAGTATAAAGATGTGACACATAATTCTTCAACGATGCTGCACGCTCTCGTGCCAATCGTTCGTTGTTGGCATAAGGACCATCGGGCGAAGCAAAGCCATGAATATTTATGCCTGTAATCTCTACGTTCTTGTCATCACGCACAAGGTCGATGGTCTTAGTAATCTTTGCCAATTCACGAGTATTGTCGAAGAGGTCGACCACGATATCTGTCTTGTTGACACGGAAGCTAAGATAAGCCTCACCCTTCTCGGCACGTTGTTTACGAGCCTCGGCAGCAGGTTTAACGAAAGTTATTGCTGGCATCCATGCATCAAGGTTGTCGATATTGGCAAGAAGCGTATGGTCCTGATCCTGAATGTCGCCACATCCGCAGAGGTCTTGCGCTGCAAAGAGTTGCAATACGTCAGATTCTAAAGGTTGCTTACGTATAATGGTTTGGCTATAGCTAATGCTCTGCTCAGTTCCATTTTTGCGCAACACAACTATAGGCTCTTTGCCTTCAGCATACTTTTTTGCACGCTTACTTGCACGCATCATACGTATCTGCTGCGACCTGCCATTGATAATGATAGGTTGCAAAGCTGTAGTATCGCTATCGGCTACAAGCATTGGAGTGAGAATAAGTTGCTGTTCAGCCTTGAGTTTTAGGTTGTTGAGGTTTAGCTTGAATGCAACATCCACCCGCTCGTTCTCTACACTTGTCTGCACGCTGTCTATTGTCACAGCACCAGATGCAATCGATTGCGCTATGGCAGTATTGCATGTAGCAGCTCCGACAAGACAAGTCAAAAAGATATGTTTAAGTGAATTGGTCTTCATAACTTCAGAATTAATATATTGTCGATTGAAGATTAAGAGCTAAAATATATATGCGAAGCTTATTGCCGCCTTTGTAGGTCCTACATAGTTGCGATGTGATGTCTCTAAGCATTTTGCGCAACGTCCATAGAGTTTGTATGGACTGTAGGCATAACCTACGCCTATTGAAGCCTCAAGATTCCAATGTTGCGAAAGCAACCATTGGTATCCGTAAGTAACGCCGGCTCCTACGTACCATCCTTCATAGTGGCGTCCACGTTTGGTCTTTGCCAAAGTGCCAAATGGCAAGTCAACATTTTTAACGTTGTATTCGCCAGCTAAGGCATGCACACCAAAGAAGCTACCTCCGAAACGTTGGCAAGTCCACCAACGATATTCTGGTTCTACATTCCATATGCGCACTCTTTTGCTTCCTGAGAAAGTCCACGGGTTGAGCGTAGCAAACACCTGTGCGGTCTGCTTCTCTGCTATACCAATTTCTATACCAGCGTTGAGCGATGTTGTAGCCCAGCCTAAGAGATTTGTCTTCAGCGCCACGTCTTGAGCTTTTACTGATTCAGACGTTGTAAGTAGCATCATTGCCATTCCTATAATGTATGAATGCTTCATCGTTTAGACTTTTATATATTAGTTAATACTATCTGTTTAAGTATAGATTCTGAGTTAATGATAAATTCAGAGTTATTTTATAATCAAGTATTATTTGAATTTTGTGCTACAAAAATATCTCGAAATTTTAAGCGGACAATAAAAAAGCAACTAAAAACCTCAATTATACGCATGTAATCGTTTGCACAACTATAGAACAATACCTACAATAAGGGCTGAACTCCGAAAATACTGGAGTTCAGCCCTTCAATGTTGTCTTTTATCTTTTTTTACTTCACCATGACCTTCATAGCACGTGATGAGCCGTCGGTCATTATCTCTTGGCGCACATAGATGCCATTGGCTGTAGGCTTTGAGTTGCCAAGCATTTTGCCTTCTACAGAATAGTAGATTGAATGAGCCAACTTGCTATCTGAAGTAGAGATGCCTTTTACGGCTGTGGTACCATTTATAAGGTCGGTAGTATCTACAGGGTCAATACCCTTGCGAGTAGGAATGGTACGCTTGATAGTGCCATCGGCATTGAAAGCAAGCTTGTCAACGCAAACCTCACGATGGTAGCCAGGACCATTTGAAAGATACTTTTTGTTTATGCGATGGTAAACGATGTACCACTCGTCGGTATCTGGGATGTTGACGATAGAATTATGGGCTGTGCCATAAATCTCGTTGTCGGCATCTTGGATAAGGATGACAGGTTCCTTGGCAACTGTTATAGGACCTGTAGGCGATGTGCTGGTGCCATAAGCCACATGATAATTCTTAGAACCTGTGTCGTCGACACTCCAGAGGAAATAGTACAAGCCATTACGATAGAATACATATACGCCCTCGCGGAAAGCATAGTCGGCAAGCGAGCCTCCCTGTGGGGTAATAGTATATTCTGTATTGCCAACAGAAATCATATCATCGTTGAGCAAACGATAGTGAAGCTGTCCGTTGCCATAATAGAGATACGACTGTCCGCTAACAGGATCGGTAAAGACGTCAGAATCGATCATCTGACCACCACTTGTAGATGTGAAGAGAGGAGCCTTAGAAGCCTTGAAAGGACCTGTTGGGTTTTCCGCAACAGCTACACCAAGAGTTTTCTTATTTACAGAAGCATTATGAGCGCTGAAATAATAGAAGTATTTCCATTTGCCATCTACCCATTTTTCTTCGATACAAGGTGCCCATGCGTTGCCACTTGCCCAAGGTGCATCATGACCAGCAGAGAGGTTGAGAATGGTACCCTCGTTGGTGAAGTGTACAAGATCAGGCGAAGAGAATACATCGAAGAAGTAGCCACCCCAACCACTATAACCATCAGAAGTAGGATAAACATAGAAACGACCAGTCTTCTTTGACAATAGAACTTCAGGGTCGGCATGAAAACCTGGGATGATAGGGTTGCCCTCGGCAGCTACACTCACCTTATATGTTTTGGTCTGACCATTCAAGCTCACGGTATAAGTAACCTCGCCCTTTGTGAAATCCTGCTCACCCTCTGGAGCAACTACGGCTCCGGGAGTGGCAACAAACATAGGGTCGAAAGCAGAGATATCAGTACCCTGCTCTACTGGGATAAATATCTCCTGCGCCTTGATATCCAAGTTTTCCTGCTTGATGCTATGGTTGGTAGCAGCAGAAATCTTAGCAGAAAGACCATCTACAGGGAATGCTTCGAGAAGTTTGCGAGCCTCTTCGGCTGTGATAGGAAGTACTGTGCCATGGCGAGGAGTGAATGCGCCTGAGGTTGTAGTATTCTTCTCCCAAGTAAACTTGTTAAGATCGTCGGAAGAGCAGAACTGATAGTATCCGCTGGTATAGCAGTCGTACATCAAGCACCACTTATCCTGGTTGATGAATTTGAATACTCCCGCACCCTCTACGGCAACATTTGTCTGCTGCAAAGTAGGCGAAGGTTCCGACCATTGCGAGCCAAGGGGCTGACCTTCGGGAGCTGTAAGTGTACGAGCAGTAACCTTACAGATGCCACCTTGACCTTCGTTCTTAAAGAATCCATGATACAACGAGTCGCTTTCGTTGTATACGATATCCATATCGATGGTAGCCGAGCCACGGTCGTAGAGGTATGTTGGTTCGCCAACAAGGTCGGTAAAGTCGTCGTTGGCATAGCAATAAAAGTCCTTATCGTATGGTATGGTGCCATCGTTTGTCAGCAACGAGAAGTAGACCATATACTTACCTGCCTGATTATCGTAGATAGTTTCAGGAGCCCAAACACGAGTTACGTTGGCAAAATTGGTTCCTGCATATTTTTCAGGAAAATGTACTTTACTGCAAGTCCAATTGATAAGGTCTGACGACTTCATCAATACCAGTCCGCGGTTGCTCGACCATCCCTTTGAGCACATCATATCTGTGACAGCCATATAGAAATTGCCATCAGGACCACGCAAAATATGTGGGTCGCGCAAACCACCCATTACAGTGTTGCCCTCTGCCTTGAAGAAAGCTTGACCATTGTTGAGCGGAGTATAATTGTAGCCATCCTCAGAGATAGCATAGTATAGATTCTCGTTGTTGTTTGATGGGAAGTAAACGAAGAGATAATGAGAATAAGGCTCGCGCTCGTGGATAGTTACTGTATAATCGTGCGAGATATGCTCTTTACCGCGCATGAGAGTTGCAGTAAGAGTAACCTGTTGCTTCTTGCCATCAGGTTGCTTAACCACACGACCTGTATTAGTTAACCAGTTGGTATCAGCCGACTTCCATGTAATAACGGAACCAAGTTCGCCTACGGTAGGCAAAGTGAGCTTATCATATACATTATTTATATTACCGCCAATTTTCAAATGCTCGAGGTCGTAGGCGATGGTCTCAGCATCAGAGAACTCAGGCAATACTGTAACATCGAAATTAAGTTTCTTTGTCACCAATCCCTCCTCTGAAAATTCTGTAGCAGTAGAGATGATGGTAGCAGTAAGAGTGGCAGTAGCAGCAGGACGTCCGAAAACAGGACGAGTGATAGTGCCATCGGCTGTGATGACATTAGCATTCGAGGTTGTCCACACAACCTTTGCATAGTCGCCAACGGTAGTTGGCAGTTCTATATCATCCATCAAATTCTTAGTATTCAGCTCGATTGTTGCATTATTAATTTTCTCAACAATCGCAAGCGAATCGGCATACTGATTTAGCTTCACGTTGTTTTGCTTTGCCATATTTGTGACAGCCTTAAGCGTTCGTACAGGCAGAGCATAGTTGTAAAGTCTGAAGTCGTGGAACATAGCATTCTTCAGATATGCATCATTATTATAGCAACTCTTGCCGAGATAGTTCATTATGGTGTTGCCAATTTCCTTTGGCGACAAAGTCCACGATATGTTAGACGTAGATCCACCAAGGCTACCGTCGATATAGAAGTTTGCATAAAATTTGCCAGTAGTTCCCAATTTCTTGACGACAACTGTCAGATTAATCCATTTACCCTTAGGAAGTGGAGTTTTCAACGACACGCCGCTTTCGTCAGAATAGCTGGTTTTGGTGATGGCATAGCGTGTTTCCTTAGCCCCCAAAAACAGGTAACCCGTAGAAGACGAGTTAGCGAAACACCACACGAAGTTTCCATTCTTTGTGATGTCAGTAGACTCTGGGATGTAGAGATCGGTAACTATAGTGAACGCCTCAAGCGAGCCTATCACTTTACCGAAGTCGGCTCCAAAATCGAAATAGCCATCGTCGTTGCCCAAAGCAAGCACGTTGGCTCCTCCATAATTAATAAGTTTTGCTCCTTGACACAAAGTTGCGTTGTACACCTTAGCCGAATCGGCTGTAGAGGCAAAGTCGAACTTCACCATCGTACTGTCTTGAGCCGAAGCCGAGTAAGCAACGCTTAGGCTTAGGGCTAATGGTAAGAATAGTTTTTTTATCATATAATTGTTGTATTTAGTTTTCTTCAAAAAGAACATATCGACACCTTATTATATTAATAAGCTACCTTTTTATTATATATAAATACGTATAAAGTGGAATAAATCCTCAAACGCTTGATAAATTGCGAAATAATGTGTATTTTTGTACTCGCATTTGATTATCAACTAACAAAACCATAATAATAAACCACCCAAAAATTATGAACATCAAAACTATTCTAAGTTCAAAGAAAGCCCTGCTTACAGCGTTGGGCGTAACATGTTTTCTATCTGCCTCGGCACAAAACCTTGTGAAGGGCGACTACGGCTACCTATATTGCCACATGAGCGATAAGGGAGAGTGGACAGCATATGCTGTGAGCCGCGACGGATACAACTATCAAGACATTATCGACGGCGAACCTATCTTCGACCAAAAGAAGTTGGCACGCATAGAGGGTGGCACACGCGACGCCTTTATCACTCGTGCTTACAACGGCAAGGGATATGTGATGGTGACAACAGATATGTGTGTAGCAAAGTCGCACAAATGGGACAACTATGGTATCGACCTCTTGAAGAGCGACGACTTGATACATTGGACAAGCGTTACCTTCGACTATCGCAAGGGACAGCAGATATTCTCAGACCCTACAGCACCATCGCCATACAAGGATTGGTCTACCATCAACCGCGTATGGGCACCTCAGATATTCTGGGACCCAGACTATAGATGGCAGAATGGCGACAAGGGCGGATACATGATTTACTACTCTATGCTAAACCGTGCGGAAGAGAAGTACGACCGCATGTACTATAGCTACGCTAACAAGGACTTTACAGAGATTACCACTCCAAAGCTACTCTTCGACTGGGGATATGCTACCATCGATGCCGACATCAATCTGCTCGACGACGGTCTCTACCATATGCTCATCAAGAAGGAAGGAGGAAAGCCTGGTATCTATACCGCTACAAGCAAATACTTGACTCATGGTTGGGGCGAGCCTGTAGAAGACGACTACGTGAGCTTCGAAGGTCGCAAAAACTGCGAAGGTTCAAGTGCTTTCCAGCTTATTGGCGACAAGACATGGCGCGTGGCTTATATCCAGTATAGCGACCACCCTAAGCACTATCGCATTTGCAAGGCTGACGAAAACCTTCGCAACTTCCACGACCCTGTAGACATAAAGGGCGTTACTGGACCACAGCACGGCTCGTTCATGCGCATCACAAAAAAGGAATACAACAAGCTTCTTAAGTTCGACGCAGAATACAAGAAGAACAAGAAATAATTTATATACACAACATGGAAAAACTTATAGTAAACTCTTACGAGGACTTTGCCTCACATCTTGGCGAAGTGCTCGGCACAAGCGAATGGTTGCAGATAGACCAAGACCGCATCAACATGTTTGCTGACGCAACTCTCGACCACCAATGGATTCACGTAGACGTGGAGAGAGCTAAAACCGAAAGTCCATACAAGTCGACCATAGCTCACGGCTATCTCACACTCTCTGTACTCCCATACCTCTGGGATCAGATTATCGAGGTGAAGAACATCAAGATGCTTGTTAACTATGGTATCGAGCACATGCGCTTCGGCAAGCCTGTTATCACAGGCAGCAGAGTTCGCTTGGTAACAAAGCTTCACCAAATTCAGAACCTCCGCGGCACATGCAAGACGGAGATCGACTTCCGCATAGAAATAGAAGGCGAGCGCAAGCCTGCTCTCGAAGGCATAGCCGTATTCCTTTATTATTTCAACTAAGACAAACAAAATGTTTAGGAAACTTATCTTAGGCTTGACCATGCTAATGTGCATAGGTCAAGCCTTTGCGCAAAATACGCTACGCTTCAAAAAAGGATTATTCAAGATTGTGCAGATTACAGATTTGCACTATAAACTCGGAGTGAAGGCCTCGGAACAGGGACTTGCCTGTGTAAGAGAAATGGTGGAGACCGAGAAACCTGACCTCGTGGTAGTAACTGGCGACATCATCTATTCAGCTCCTGCCGACAGTACACTTTCGGTAGTATTAAAGACATTTGCCCAACTTGGCGTGCCTTTCTGCATGACCTTCGGCAACCACGACTATGACTTCAAAACGCCAGCTGTAGCCCTATACAACCAAATGCAGAAGACTCCAAACTGCGTGATGCCAGTATTGCAAGGTAAGAATACCGACTATTCGCTACCAATTCTGTCATCCAACGGCAAGCGGACTGCTGCCGTGCTATATTGCATCGACACTCACAACAAACCAGCTATAGGCGGCATTGGTGGCTACCAATGGATAAGCCACAACCAAATAACCTGGTACAGACAGCGCTCCATGGTTTACAAGCAGAAGAATGGCGGCAGACCAGTACCTTCGCTTGCATTCCTACACATTCCGTTGCCAGAATTCAACTATGCCACAGCCAACACTCAATGCCCTATGTATGGTTCGCGACTGGAGAAAGCATACAGCCCTTCTATAAATAGCGGCATGTTTGCTTCGATAAAGGAGATGGGCGACATCATGGGTGTGTTCTGCGGACACGACCACGACAACGACTATGCAGTTTCCTACTTTAATGTATTATTGGCTCACGGCCGCTTCTCGGGTGGCAACACAGAATACAATCATCTGAAGCGTGGAGCAAGGGTGATAGTATTGAAAGAAGGTAAACGCGAATTCGACACTTGGATTCGCGAGGTGGGCGGCAACGTGCTTTATCGAACCACATACCCTAAGAGCTATGTGAAGGATAATTGGCGAAAAAGAAAGTAAAAGAGAAAACGCGACTACTCGCATCAGCCGATGCGGATAGTCGCGTTGCTATTTGCGAGTAGTCGTATTGCCCGATGCGACTACTCGCATTTATTTATGCATGTACTCGCATAAATAAATGAATTATTTATTGTTTGCGCAGCAGGGCAACCATGGTCTTGGCAGCATTATCTGGCGCAACGTCATTACCAAGCTTTGCCTTCACCTCGTCGTAGCCTTGGAGCATAGCCTCGCGACCATCGCCTCCTGGAAGGATAAGGCTGAGATGATGGGTGATATCATTAAAGGTGAACTTATCGGCAAATAGCTCTGGCACCACCTCACGGTCGGCAACGAGGTTGACAAGACTGATATACTTCACTTTCAAAATATGATTGAAAGCCCATCGCATAAAACGAGGGATAGGAGTCTTATAGCATACCACCTGTGGCACGCCGAAGAGTGCTGTTTCGAGAGTAGCCGTACCGCTCGTAACGAGAGCGCAAGTGGAATGTGAAAGCAAAGCGTAGGTGTCGTTGTGAACCAACTTTACGTTGCTACCTTCCACATATTTATTATAATAATCGTCGTCGATAGAAGGTGCACCAGCCAACACCATCTGATAGTCGGCAAACTGTGATGCCGTTTGTATCATCATTGGCAAGTTGTCTTTTATCTCCTGCTTGCGACTACCAGCAATGAGCGCTATAATAGGCTTATCTTTGTCAAGATTATTCCTATCGCAGAATTCATCCTTTGTCTCCTTATATTCCTTGCAGAATGTGCGAACCTCGTCGGCTGTAGGGTTGCCCACATAGTGGATTGGGTAGCCATGCTTCTGCTCGAAGAAAGGAACCTCGAAAGGCAGGATAGAAAACAAGGCTGTGATGTCGCGCTTTATTGCCTTGATGCGCCATTCCTTCCATGCCCATATCTTTGGTGAGATATAATAGTAGATAGGAATATTCGTTGTAGAATGGATGTATTTGGCTATATCGAGGTTAAAGCCAGGATAGTCGACAAGTATCAAGGCATCAGGCTTCCACTCCACTATATCGCGCTTGCAATAAGCCATATTGGCGAAGATGGTGCGCAGATGTAGCAACACGGGAATAAAGCCCATGTAAGCCATGTCACGATAGTGTTTCACCAACGTGCCACCAACAGCTTGCATAAGGTCGCCTCCGATGAAGCTAAACTCGGCCTGACTGTCTTCTTTTTTCAGCGATGCCATAAGATGAGAAGCATGCAGGTCGCCACTCGCCTCGCCTACTATGATATAGTATTTCATGCTATGAAGATTGGTTCTACAGATTCCAGTTCTTGATGGTGTCGATCATCTCGTAAGCCGTAACGTCGATGCGTGTAGGTGTGATGGCAACATAGCCATGCGACAAAGCCCATTGGTCGGTATCTTCGGCTGTAGGCTCGTCGTTGGCATATTCGCCAACCATCCAATAATAGTCGTAGCCTCGTGGCTGATGAGCCTTCACCACTTCGTTGATCCAACGACCAAAGGTCATTCGGCAAACTTTTACGCCCTTGAACTCCTGCATGGCAGGGAAGTTGACATTCAGGCATACGCCACGTGGCAAACCATTAGCAAGCACGTTGCTCACAATATTTCTTACATATTCGCTCAGAGGCTCAAAGTTGGCATCATGATTATAATAGCAACTTGAGAAGGCTATAGAAGGGATATATTTCATACAACCCTCTTTGGCAATGCCCATGGTGCCGCTGTAATGATTGTTTACAGTAGAATTGTCGCCATGATTGATTCCGCCAATAACCATATCAGGCATTTTGCCTTCGAGCAGTTGGTCAATAGCAAGCTTCACACAGTCTACTGGTGTGCCATTGCATGCCCAAACATCCACTTTGTCGTCGCTCCACTTATGCCACAATCTTAGAGGCAACTCAGAAGAGAAGGCACACGAATAGCCACTACGTGGACCATCGGGAGCGCAAACGAGTATCTTGACGTCTAACGGACGCAACATGTCTACGAGCTTATTGATACCAGGAGCCTGGTAGCCATCATCGTTGGAAATGAGAATTAAAGGTGTTTTTGAATTCATAATCATCTGTATCTTTCTACCTCACAAAGCCTTCGCTTATAGTTACAAAACCTATGGGCTGAGGTAAGTAGAATATTTAATTTGCATGCAAAAGTACGAAAAAACCTTTAATTTACGTCTATCTCGCATAAAATATGTAACTTTGCAGAATAAATTCTGTAAAGACAAGCTTTCACGTACATGAAGGAAAGGAAGACGAAAGCTATCTTTTACACAAACAAAGATTAAGAAAACCATGGCAAAGATTATTGCATTAGCAAATCAGAAAGGCGGTGTAGGCAAGACTACAACATCTATAAACCTTGCAGCATCACTCGCTACTCTCGAAAAGTCGGTGCTCGTTGTAGATGCCGACCCACAGGCAAACGCATCATCAGGATTGGGTATAGACCTGGCAGAAGTAGACTGCTCGCTCTATGAATGTATCATTGACCACGCCGACGTTAGAGACGCTATCTATACTACTGATATCAACGGACTCGACATCATACCAAGCCATATCGACCTTGTAGGCGCAGAAATAGAAATGCTGAATATCGAAAACCGTGAAAAGGTAATAAAGCAGCTGTTGGCTCCTATCAGAGACGACTACGACTATATTCTCATCGACTGCTCGCCTTCGTTGGGTCTTATCACAGTTAATGCTTTGACTGCTGCCGACTCTGTGATAATACCTGTGCAATGCGAATACTTCGCCCTTGAGGGTATCAGCAAACTCCTCAACACTATCAAGATTATCAAGAGCAAACTTAATCCGAAACTCGAAATAGAGGGTTTCCTTCTCACTATGTACGATAGTCGTCTTCGTCTTGCCAACCAGATTTACGATGAGGTGAAGAGACACTTCCAGGAGTTGGTATTCAAGACCGTGATTCAGCGCAACGTGAAACTTAGCGAATGTCCAAGCCACGGATTGCCTGTGATACTATACGACGCAGAGTCGAACGGAGCAAAGAACCACCTGGCTTTGGCTAAGGAAATCATTAACAAGAACTCTTAAACTAAGTGAAGAACGAAGAGTGATGAGTGAAGAATCCATTAGCTTTCATCCTCTGCACTTCAGTTTTTTCACTAACCAATAGAGTAAAGACAAGAGAATTCTTCACTCTTAGTTCTTCACTCTTCACTTAATAATAACATAATGGCTATACACAAGAAATACAACGCATTAGGAAGAGGACTCGATGCTCTAATCTCTACCGAGGGAGTGCGCACACAAGGCAGCTCTACTATCAATGAGATTGCCATAGACCAGATAGAAGCAAACCCTAATCAGCCTCGACGTGAGTTTGACGAGGATGCACTTCAGGAACTTGCCATCAGCATTCGCGAGATTGGCATCATTCAGCCTATTACACTTAGACAGGTGGCTGAAAACAAGTTCCAGATTATTGCTGGTGAACGTAGATGGAGAGCTTCGCAACTTGCTGGACTAAAGGCTATTCCAGCATACATCCGCACCATAAAGGACGAGAATGTGATGGAGATGGCGCTCGTGGAGAATATCCAGCGCGAAGACCTCAACGCCATCGAGATTGCTCTTGCTTATGAGCATTTGCTCGAAAATACAGGTATGACTCAAGAGAAGGTTTCGGAGCGTGTAGGCAAAAGCCGTGCTGCGATAACCAACTATCTGCGATTGCTGAAGCTTCCTGCTCAGATACAGATGGCATTACAGAAACATGAAATCGACATGGGTCATGCTCGTGCCTTGTTGGCATTGGATAGTCCTTCGCTTCAGATTCGCCTTTTTAAGGAGATTCAGAAGAATGGATATTCTGTACGCAAGGTTGAGGAAATGGTTCAACACCTAAAGAATGGCGAAGACATAGAGAGCAGCAAGAAGAAGATTGTTGCCAAGAACGCTTTGTCGGAAGAGCTTTCGGCTGTGAAAACTCGCCTATCGCAATTCCTTGATACTAAGGTGCAGCTCACTTGCTCTCCTAAGGGCAAGGGCAAAATCAGCATTCCTTTCGCTAACGAAGAGGAGCTGGAGAAAATCATGAACATGTTCGACAAACTGAAAGGACAATAATACTGTGGGTAACACTTTTTCCTACACTCTACGTTGTATCGTGGTTGGGATAGCTTTGCTTGTCTCGGCTTGTCTGAATGTATATGCTCAAAAAGCCGATACCTCAGTTAGCGACACCATCGCCAAGAAGGTGGAACGCATCGACAGCATTAGCAAAATGGCTATCGCTACAGAGCAGGTAGCATATACCGACTCTGCTTGGAAAGCCGACTCGCTAAAGATGATGACTGAGGAGATAAAGACTTCAAAGCAAATCGTTGCAGCTACAGACACCACTAAGCATCGCCGCGACTGGGCAACATGGAAACCAGACCCAAAGAGGGCTATGTGGTTGGCATTGGTATTGCCTGGAGCAGGACAGATATACAACCGCAAATACTGGAAGTTGCCTATCATCTATGGCGGATTCGTAGGATGCGCCTACGCCATGAGATGGAACAACATGATGTATCGCGACTATTCGCAAGCATATCTCGACATCATGGACGACGACCCTACAACGGAGAGCTATAACCAATTTTTACATCTCGGCAACAAGATAACGCCAGAGAATATGGAACGCTGGAAGACAATCTTCAAGAAGCGTAAGGATAGATACCGTCGTTGGCGCGATATGAGTTTCTTCTGTATGCTTGGAGTCTACGCATTTTCTGTGATAGATGCCTACGTAGATGCCTCGCTATCAGAATTCGACATCAGCCACGACTTGAGTATGAGAGTATCGCCTGCTGTGATAAGCAGCAAGACCGATTTCACAGGTAGCCGACATACGTCGTTGGGTGTGAGCTGTAGTCTAAACTTCTGATGAAGACTACACCTTATTATATATATAATATATAAGAGCCGCTTACACCTTATTATATATATGCCATATAGCTAAACAACATAAAAGAACATAAACGAATTCTACAGATATAAAAAACATAATGAAGAAAACATTTTTGATAGCAGCCGCCATGATGTTTTGCATGCCAAGCTTCATGTCTGCTCAAAACGATGACACAGATATAATTGTTACTGACGAAGAAGGCAACGAGGAAGAATTTGAAGTACCCGAAGCCATGACATACGAGCTTGACAGTTTGCTCAACCTCTACAATGCAAAGACATATTTGAAGCCCGACAACAACTGCAATATGTCGGATGTGAACCCTGTATACGACAAGGACACCTACAAACAACGCCTCAACCGCATGCCTACTATCATAGAGATGCCATACAACGAGGTGGTACAGCAGTTCATTGACCGCTATAGTGGTCGCCTTCGTCGCTCTGTTAGCTACATGCTCGGAGCACAAAACTTCTACATTCCTATATTCGAGCAGGCTCTCGAAACCTATGGTTTGCCTCTCGAACTGAAATACTTGCCTGTTATAGAGTCGGCTCTCAACCCTAAAGCTGTATCAAGAGTTGGCGCTACAGGTCTTTGGCAGTTTATGGTTACCACAGGTAAGCAATATGGACTTGAGGTAAACTCTATGGTCGACGAACGTTGCGACCCTGTGAAGTCATCGTATGCTGCTGCCAACTATCTTAGCGACCTCTACAAGATATTCGGCGATTGGAATCTCGTTATCGCAGCCTACAACTGCGGACCAGACAACATCAACAAGGCTATACATAGAGCTAATGGCGCTAAGGACTATTGGGAAATATACCCTTACTTGCCAAAGGAAACTCGCGGATATGTGCCTGCATTTATCGCAGCCAACTATATCATGAACTACTATTGCGACCACAACATCTGTCCAATGACAACAACTTTGCCTATAAAGACAGATACCGTGATGGTAGACCGCGACGTACACTTTGAGCAGATATCAAAGGTGCTTAATATTCCTTTAGATCTGATAGCAAACCTCAATCCACAATATCGTCGTAACATCGTCAACGGAAGCAACAAACCTTCTGCTATCCGTTTGCCTGAGTCAAAGACAATAGCTTTTATCGACAATCAGGATTCTATCTATGCTTATGTTCCAGAGAACGTTACTACAAAGCGTGCTGAGGTTAGCGTAAACACAAGCAACTTAGCTTACAAAGACTCAAGATCGTCACGCCACTCTTCAAGCAAAAGAAGCAAGAGCCGTAAAAGTAGAAAAAGAGCAAAGAGCGTAACCATACGTCAGGGTGACACTCTTGGCGCTATCGCAGCCCGCAACAATACAACTGTAGCTAAACTAAAGAGGCTCAATGGTATTAAGGGTTCAAGCATCAGGGCTGGCAAAAAGCTGAAGGTGAAATAATCCTTCGCTTGCTCCACACCCCACACTAACCATCAATTATAATCTTATTATCACGTGGTCCAAACAACAATAATAAATTTTGGAGGACATGACAATGGACAATCAGGACACTATCAACAAAGAGAGAGAAATTGCCGACGACAAGATGATAACCGCGGCTTTCGATAAGCTCATGAAGACTTATCTCGATTCTCCTCATCGCAAAAAGGTGGATATCATCACCAAAGCTTTCAACTTCGCCCGCCAAGCACACAAAGGTGTAAGACGACTATCGGGCGAACCATATATCATGCACCCTATTGCCGTTGCACAGATAGCATGCGAGGAGATGGGACTTGGATCAACAAGTATTTGTGCCGCACTCCTGCATGATGTTGTCGAAGATACCGACTACTCGGTAGAAGACATCGAGAATATCTTCGGTTCGAAGATAGCTATGATTGTAGACGGACTTACAAAGATTAGTGGTGGTATATTCGGGGATAAGGCTTCGGCTCAAGCCGAAAACTTTAAAAAGTTGTTGCTCACTATGAGCGACGATATCCGAGTGATATTGATTAAGATTTGCGACCGTCTGCACAACATGCGCACTTTGGCTTCGCAAGCTCCTAATAAGCAATACAAGATTGCTGGCGAAACGATGTATATCTATGCTCCTCTCGCCAACCGTCTTGGACTAAACAAGATAAAGACAGAACTTGAAGACCTTAGCTTCAAGTATGAGCATCCTGAAGAATATAAGGATATCACAAATAAACTTTCCATGTCGGAAGAGCAACGCCAAAAGCTCTTCAAAGACTTCACCACTCCTATTCGTGCAGCCCTCGACTCTCTTGGCATACAATATGAAATCAAGGCAAGAGTGAAGAGTCCTTATTCTATTTGGAATAAGATGCAAAACAAGCATGTTTCGTTTGATGAGATTTATGATATCCTTGCCGTGCGTATCATCTTTACTCCTAAAGAGCGTGCCAACGAAATCAACGAATGTTTCAACATTTATGTTGCAATAAGCAGAATATATAAGAGCCATCCAGACCGCTTACGCGACTGGCTCAACCATCCTAAGGCAAATGGATATCAGGCTCTCCACGTCACTCTAATGTCTAAACAGGGTAAGTGGATTGAGGTACAGATTCGTAGCGACCGTATGGACGAAATTGCAGAACAAGGTTTTGCTGCGCATTGGAAATATAAAGATGGAAACGATGGACATGAAGACGATGGCGAGCTCAACGATTGGCTAAGCACTATCAAGGAAATTCTCGACGACCCACAGCCTGATGCTATGGACTTCCTCGATGCTATAAAGCTCAACCTTTTTGCATCTGAAATATTCGTGTTTACTCCTAAGGGAGAGGTGAAGACGATGCCTGCCAACTGTACTGTCCTCGACTTTGCATTCCAAATACACACCTTCCTTGGTAGCCATTGTATCGGAGCTAAAGTAAACCACAAGCTCGTACCGCTAAGCCATAAGCTCAATAGTGGCGACCAGGTAGAAGTGCTTACTTCTAAGTCGCAGCATGTACAGCCCGATTGGATAAACTTTGTTTCTACTGCTAAGGCTAAGGCTAAGATACAAGCAATATTGCGCCGCGACAACCGCGAGACTCAAAAGAAGGGCGAAGAAACTCTTAAGCAATGGCTACAGACGAACGAAATAGAACTTTCTACATCTGTCCTCGATAAGCTTTGCTCATTCCATGGTGTGCAGAAGCCTGAAGAATTATTCCTTGGATTAGGCAACAGGACAATATTACTTGGTGAGAAAGATATCAACGAGCTCCATGGTAAGAGCCAAAAGAATGAGAGCTCTGGAGGAGGATGGAGAAAGTTTGTTCCTTTCCTTAGCAAGAGCAAAGATAAGAAGGAAACTGTGCCACCAAGCGACAAGAAGCTTGTAGTAGGAAAAGAATTCAATAAGAAGATTCCTTGCGTAATCTCCGAGAAGACCATCGGCATGTATATCCTTCCTACTTGTTGTCATGCTATTCCTGGTGACGACATACTTGGATATATCGACAACAAAAACCAGGTGGAGATACACAATCGTGCATGCCCTGTTGCCAACCGACTAAAGTCAAGTTTCGGTAATCGCATCCTTGATGCTAAATGGGATATGCACAAGGTATTATTCTTTGATGCAACTATCCAGATTAGAGGTATCGACCGCAAGGGCATGCTTCACGATATATCTGAGGTGATATCAGAGAAGCTTGATGTCAACATCCATCGCATCACCATCAATGCCGACGAAGGCATCTATGATGGAAAGATAGAGATTCGTGTTCACGATCGCTCTGAAGTTCAAGAGATTGTAAACGCTCTCAAAAAGATTGACGACCTCAAGGAGGTTAAACAGATAATGTAAATATTCCTATATCTACACCCCTTCCTATTTTTCATCATCATGTGAAGCCGTTTCTACGGCTTCACATTAAATAAACAAACTATGAAGCTAATTACAACAACTCTACTACTTATGCTCTCAGCCATCACGGCTATGGGCGCAAACAAATACGACAACCCTGATACCATCTTCGTGGCTCGCGACGGTACAGCCGAATTCCGCAACATTAGCGAAGCCATAGAGGTTTGTCGTGCTTTTATGGAATATCATAAGGTGATATACGTTAAGAAAGGAGTCTACAAGGAAAAACTCGTTATCCCTTCATGGCTCGACAACATAGAAATATGTGGCGAAGACCGCGACAATACCATCATCACCTACGACGACCATGCCAACATAAAGCTTCCTGAAACAGGCAAGGGTATGGGCACTTTCCGCACTTACACTCTGAAGATACAAGGCAACGACATTACCTTGAAGAATATCACCATCGAAAACAATTCTGCTCGACTTGGTCAGGCTGTTGCCCTACATACCGAAGGCGACCGTCTATCGTTCATCAACTGCCGTTTCCTCGGACATCAGGATACTATCTACACAGGCAAAGCCTCTACTCGCCAGCTATTTAAAGACTGCTATATCGAAGGCACTACCGACTTCATCTTTGGTCCTTCTACAGCTTGGTTTGAGTCGTGCACCATCCACTCAAAGGCTAATAGCTATATCACAGCAGCCTCTACTCCTGCCAACCAGACTTATGGCTACATTTTCAACCATTGCCACCTCACGGCAGCAGACAATATTAATAAGGTGTATCTCGGTCGCCCATGGCGTCCATATGCTTATACCTTGTTTATGAACTGCACCATGGATAGCCACATCAGACCAGAGGGATGGGAGAACTGGAGAAATCCTGCGAACGAAAAGACTGCTCGCTATCAAGAGTATAACAATACAGGCGCTGGTGCCAATACTTCAAAGCGAGTTGGCTGGAGCCATCAGCTAACAAAGAAAGAAGCACAAGGAATAACCATCGAAAAGGTTTTCCATAGCGATACAAGCTGGCTTCCATCTTGCATGAAATAAATAAGAATATACAAACATTATAAAAGCAAACAGCACATAGCCAAAGGCATGAGTCTGGCTATGTGCTGTTTGCATATCATGCAATATAATCTTCTTATACCAAAGAATTTATATACGAGATAATGATTATACCAAAGAGTCGAGATGTTTCTTCAAATCCTTAAGCTGGTCTCTTACAGATATCAAAGTCTCAAGGATATCGGCACTACGATCGGCACCATCACGATTAGCAGCAAGCATCTTCTTAGCAGCAGCAATCTTGAAGCCACGCACCTTGATAAGGTTATAGACAACCTTGAGCTGTTCTATATCCTTCTCAGTATACTGTCTGATACCCGTTCCTCTTGCTGTACGAGGCTTAATCTGAGGAAATTCTGATTCCCAGAAACGCAACGTACTCTCAGCAACACCCAATTGCTGCGCCACCTCCTTTATAGAGAAATATATCTTAAGGTTTTTATCTGTATTAAGAGCCATAGTTGACAAATTACATCTAATTTGGGACAAAGATAGTAAATATTTTGCATATTTCAATCTACAATCGTCATTTTATTAGTATCTTTGCACAAGTTTTTAATCGTCAGCTTCTTGTCTAAGCTATAACATGGCAGCAATAAGCTAAGAAGATTAAAATATCAAGGATAAATAAAACAAAAACATACAAACAGAAATGATGACAGCTAATGAAGTGCGCGAATCCTTCAAGAAGTTCTTTGAAGGCAAAGGCCACAAGATTGTACCATCAGCACCTATGGTAATCAAAGACGACCCAACGCTGATGTTTACAAATGCAGGTATGAACCAATGGAAAGACATCATCCTCGGTACTAAAGACCCTGGTAAGGATGTTCGTCGTGTTGATACTCAGAAGTGTCTCCGTGTAAGCGGTAAGCACAACGACCTCGAAGAGGTAGGTCACGATACTTACCACCACACCATGTTCGAGATGCTCGGTAACTGGAGTTTCGGTGATTACTTCAAGGAGGGCGCCATTGATTTGGCATGGGAGTATCTTACTGGAGTTTTGAAGCTCAACCCTGCCGACCTCTATGTTACCGTATTCGAGGGTTGCAAGGAGGAAGGTCTGGAACGCGACAACGAGGCAGCAGGTTACTGGGCCAAGCACGTGCCAGCCGACCACATCATCAATGGTAACAAGCACGACAACTTCTGGGAGATGGGCGATACAGGTCCTTGCGGTCCTTGCTCTGAGATTCACGTAGACTCTCGTACTCCAGAAGAGAAGGCTAAGGTACCAGGACGTGAGTTGGTGAACAAGGATAACCCACAGGTCATCGAAATCTGGAACATCGTGTTCATGCAGTACAACCGCAAGGCTGACGGTTCTCTCGAACCTCTCCCAATGCACGTTATCGATACAGGTATGGGCTTCGAGCGCTTGGTTCGCATGTTGCAGGACAAGCACTCTAACTATGATACTGATATCTTCCAGCCAATCATCAAGGAAATCGAGGCTATCTCTGGCAAGAAGTATGGCTTTACTACTCCTACTGGTGAAAATGGTGAGGGTAAGGATGAGCAGGAGAAGGTAGACATCGCTATGCGTGTTTGTGCCGACCACCTTCGTGCTGTAGCTTTCTCTATTGCTGACGGTCAGTTGCCAAGCAATGCTAAGGCTGGTTACGTAATCCGTCGTATCTTGCGCCGTGCCGTTCGTTATGCTTATACATTCCTTGGTCAGAAGCAGGCATTCATGTACAAGCTCGTTAATGTATTGGTAGAGCAGATGGGTGCTGCCTTCCCAGAGCTTCCAGCTCAGCAGGAACTTATCACTCGCGTGATGAAAGAGGAAGAGGATTCATTCCTCCGCACTTTGGAGAAGGGTATCAACCTCTTGAATGGCGACATGGACGAGCTCAAGGCTCATGGTCAGACTCAGCTCGACGGTACATGTGCATTCCGTCTCTTCGATACCTACGGTTTCCCTCTCGACCTTACCGAACTTATCTGCCGTGAGAATGGCTATACAGTTGACGAAAAGGGCTTCGACGAGGAGATGAAGAAGCAGAAAGAGCGTGCTCGTAATGCTGCCGTGGTAGAGAATGGCGACTGGGAAGTATTGCAGGAAGGCGACCAGAACTTCGTTGGTTATGACTATACAGAATATGAGTGCCACATCCTTCGCTATCGCAAGGTTACTCAGAAGAAGAACAGCTTCTATGAGTTGGTACTCGACAACACTCCTTTCTATGGCGAAATGGGTGGACAGGTTGGCGACAAGGGTGTACTCGTTAGCGAGGATGAGACTATCGAGATTATCGACACCAAGCGCGAAAACAACCAAAGCATCCATATCGTTAAGCAGTTGCCTAAGAATATCTCAGCCGACTTCATGGCTTGTGTAGATATCGACTCTCGTGAGGGTAGCGCTGCCAACCATACAGCAACCCACTTGCTCGACTATTGCTTGAAACAGGTTTTGGGCGAGCACGTAGAGCAGAAGGGTTCTTATGTAGACAAGGACACTTTGCGTTTCGACTTCTCTCATTTCCAGAAGGTAACAGACGAGGAACTTCGCAAGGTAGAGCGCATGGTAAACGAGATGATTCGTGCCGACTATCCACTCGACGAGCATCGCGATACTCCTATCGAGGAGGCTAAGGAGCTTGGCGCTATCGCCCTCTTTGGCGAAAAGTATGGCGACAAGGTTCGTGTTGTTCGCTTCGGTCCTTCAGCTGAGTTCTGTGGTGGTATCCACGCTAAGAGCACTGGTAAGATTGGTTTCTTCAAGATTATCTCTGAGAGTAGCGTAGCTGCCGGCATCCGCCGTATCGAGGCTCTTACAGGTAAGGCAAGCGAAGAGGCAATCTACACTTTGCAAGACACTATCATGGCTTTGAAGGGCTTGTTCAACAATGCTAAGGATCTTGAAGGCGTTATCAGAAAGTATATCGACGAGCACGATGCTTTGAAGAAGGATGTTGAGAAGTTCCAGGCTCAGGCTGTTGAGCGCGCTAAGGAGAAGCTCGTAGCAAATGCTAAGGTTGTTAATGGCGTAAATGTTGTTACTGCCGTATTGCCTATGGAGCCATCAGCAGCTAAGGACTTGGTATTCAAGGTTCGCGAGGCTTTGCCTGAGAATCTCGTTTGCGTAGTAGGTTCTATCAGCAACGATAAACCTATGCTTAGCGTAATGTTTAGCGACGATATGGTTAAGGACCACAACCTTAATGCTGGTAAGATGATTCGCGAAGCTGCTAAGTTGATCCAAGGTGGTGGTGGCGGTCAGCCTCACTATGCACAGGCTGGTGGTAAGAATAAGGATGGCTTGAGCGCAGCTGTCGACAAAGTTGTTGAGTTGGCTCAGCTGTAAAAAGCTATCGAAAGATTCCGAAAGATTATATGATAGAGTTTTATAAACTCTTATCTATAATAAGGTATAAAGGGTTGCAATCCTCGAAAAGATGGATCGCAACCCTTTTTTCTATGGTGTCATACATTATCTTTTTATGATAATATCAAGAATTTTTTGCTGATGAACTTTCATATCTTCAGCATTCCACTCCATACCATGTGCACGATTCAATTCGCCATTCAGCATAGCTAAATCATTGTCCTTGCATTTCTGCATCATAATCTGGAATTTCAATGACGCAACACTTATAGGATTAGACTTTCCATCACAATAATGATCAAGCTTTGTCTTAGGATCCCAATTAGAACCAGAACTGTTAGCCTCAGCACCAATCATCGCAAAATTACCAAAGCAATTAATCTCTTCTTCACAGAGCGGCTTGTCGGCACCTGCTTTCGCCTGAGGATAGTAATGTTCCAACGACTTACGGGTACGAGAGAAATAGAAACTATTAAAAGAATCCAATTCAAAATCTGAACAACCGAGAATCTCAAAGAACTCATTTCGCTCCTTAGAACCTTTTTTGGTATTTCGACCGCGCAATGTGTCAGCATACTTTTTCCATATCATATAATCCGTATAGTTGAATACAAACAATGGTATATCTGCGCTGCCAGACTTATAAATGGATGCAAAAACTGCATTATAGTCTTTTCTATCGCAATCTATTCCTTTATCATTCAACACTCCGTTCTGCAACAAAGCCTCATCAAATGCATTCGGTTTAGGAAGATTTCTCTCGCTAAGACTATCAGTATTCAGGTAGACATGATAGAAATACCTGTCGGCAAGACGCTGCAAGAATCCAAGATACTTCTCATTTGATGTCCTGTAGTTTTCAAAGAGATACATCATGGTGTAAACCAGATAGTTCTTACGCTGTTTAGGCGTAAACGCAACCTCGAACATCGAAAGCAGATGCACCATCTCTTCCTGTTCCTTATCGTCTGTTGACAAATTCACAGGATAGCCCTTGCGGTTTTCGAATTTATAATACTGCAACTTCCATGGATTATCACCAGATAACTCTTTGTCGGAAAGAGTATGATGAATGATGTAGTTGTCCAATAAATACCTAGCCTTTAGCAGATTGAAAGCAAATTCTCTAGCGAAGTCCTGTCTCTGCTCAGGTTCCTTGCCATCCAAAACCTTTTTGAATTCAACCAGCAATTCCTTGTCGTCAAGTTTGAAAGCCTTGTAATCGAATCCTGCAATTTTCATCATGGAAACTTTCAATACTATCAACAAGAAATTCGGAAAATCGATGATGGATTGGAACCTGTCATTCTGTTCTGTGACATTCGATGTATCTGCCCTTGTAACAGAATTATGCAAAAGATTCATGACAGTTTCTTTTCCTTCCGCTTCTTCCTGTTGAGGAATTTCCTCAAAATCACTTATACAGAAATCCTGCAGATTGTTTCCAAACACAGTTTTGTCAGGGAACACCTGCTGAATATAGACATTCATTTCGCTGCATGCCTCCCAAACACGGCAAAAGGTAGCCAACTGCGGCTTATTCAGATACTGGCCGAGCATAGATTTCACTATCTCATGCTTTTCCAATTGTTCACCACGAGAGTTCATCACCTCAAAGTAATGATTCAGATTAACATCTTTTGGAACATCATAATGTATAAGTTTCACATGCTGCAGGAAATACTCCTGAAAGCCATCTCGCTCATCCGACAGGACGATGGCCTCCAATGCCTTCTTTGCATAACCATATCCATTTCTGATACCTGAATCAGCCTCATCTCCCAATTCCAAATCTTCATTCAGTCGCATGATTGTAGAAGTAGATGTACTTCGGGCACTATAAGTCAATTTGTTTTTTATATCTTTGATACCCAAAGCTTTGATGATCAGGTAAATGGTAGTAAGCCTTTGCTGCCCGTCAATCACCTCATACTCCCTGTCATTACGTTTGTATGTCACCAAGGTACCAATATAATATGGTGCCAAAGGATTCTTCTGCCACGAGTCATAGACATCCTTTATCAATGCCGTTACCTGTTCTTCCTCCCAGGCATAATTGCGCTGATAGACGGGAATCTTATAGGTCACGACGTACTGACTTTTCACATAAACATCAGATATGGACATCTCTTCTAATGGTAATTTCTTTTCCATGATTACTCTGCGTAAAATTGGTTAGACTTGAAATAATGGAGATAGTTAACGAAAACCTTATCACCATCCTCCTTTGCTTTATCTATCCCCGTTTCTTCGTTAGCGAGCGATTTCTTCATGCGATTTGATAAATCGTATGAAGATAAGGGAGATAATTTATCTGCCATCACACTTAATAGCGACACGGGAGTATCTGCATCGGCAATGACTTTGTATATATTGAGTGAATTGACCTTGTCGCTATTTTCCAAAATATAGTTTTGAGCTGATTGCCAACCCAGATTATCGTATTGGGCACGCAGCGAATAAGCCCAGATAAAGGCAAAAGTTACAAACTGATCAAACAGTTCAACATCTACCTTCGTCGGAAATGTTGCAGGGCAGAAGCGGTCAACATACAGCAGCAATGCCGTATCAAAGAGCAGGCGGGTAATTCTGTTTCCGGTTCCACGATTAAAATAGGCATCCAATGTCTTGACTCTAGCATCGCCTTTGATATAAAAACCTTCATACTGACTATTATCCTGAATATCTTTCAGAATCTCATAGTAGTGCTTCGTGTAATCGAAGAAAGGCTTACCTGCAATAATCGGAGTGTTCAACTGGAATGCGTTGACTTCACGAGTTCCCGACACAAAAGGCATCGCTGAAGAATTGACAAATTCCGCATACGAGTAAGCACCCTTATAAAACTGCGCATAAGGTGTATGGGCAGTTCTAGTAATTCCCTTGAACTTAAATATATTATGTTCGCTGAGTTTATATGCCCAGTTGCCATTAATCCATTCCTTGATACGATAAAGATAATCGCCAAAGAATACAGCCAAATCGTTTTGAGGAATCTTCTCCCATTCCTCAACAATCTTTTCAGTCTTAGCCTCATCTATGCCGACCATTTCACGTAAATGGTACGCCTTCAGTAAATCATGAGGATACAAAGCTTTACCTCTTGCATTCTGCGAATCAAAGAATTGGAACGCCTCTGTCAAATCATTTGTGATAACGACAATCAGTTCACATCGGTCTTCGACAAACTGACGCAACTGTCTGATATTCCTCTCATGCTCAGACTTTTCATCCCCCTCTTCTTTCGCACCGACTCTACGTTTAAAGGCATTATAATTATTAGGAATATTACGACGGCTATAGTCATTATTAAAGACCTGCTGGCCAAGAAAATCAATCGCTGCCGATTCTCCTGTTGCTTCATAAAGGGCATAGAGCAGTAAAGAGAAAGTAATCGTTCGCTGCTGCCCATCTACAATGTTATAGCGCACATTATCATTCTCATCTTTGTCTTTATGCAGGATTAATGTACCCACACGATATACCTCCTTATTCTCGTTTTTCGCCTCTATAATATCATCAAGCAACTGGATTGCATTTCGCGCTGTCCACTTATATGGACGCTGATATTCGGGAATATTCAATTTGACATTCTCGATAGCTTTGGAATCTCCATTTCTTGTAATTTTATTATAAAGCAACAAATCACCTATAGTCGTAATTGATAATATCAAATTATCCATGTTATCATATTTAGTTATAATAGTTATACATAGATGATAAATACTTTTCTTGTGAAGCATTTATCATCTATTATGAATTTACAATTCCTTTACCCATTTCTGTCATGCGTTGGTCTTCACCATCCAAAGCAAAAACAAGGCTGCACAAACTGCTACACCGCCAAAAATTATAATTAATCTTTTCATATTATTTAACGTGAGTTCGACGAATTAGAATAAGGTTAATTGTCTATCTATAGTCCTTTGGACTGCAATTGTTGGTTT
>OBII01000039.1_pt1 | contig 56066 bp, 46 predicted proteins | sample 2433771 | NCBI WGS metagenome assembly OBII01 (sample SAMEA2452127, study PRJEB22498) | human gut metagenome | biome: human feces; feature: human gut; material: feces | place: Australia | collected 2012
TAAGGAGAATGAAGGAAACGTTGTGCTCGGTACGATTGGTTGGACGGGTAACTTCCGCTTCACCTTTGAGGTGGACAACGTAGGCGGATTGCGCGTCATTCCAGCTATCAATCCGTATGCCAGCGACTATAAACTCCGTGCGGGCGAGACATTCACAACCCCAGAGTTTATCTTCACCACCAGCAGCACTGGCGTAGGGCAAGCCAGCCGCAACCTTCACGACTGGGCACGCCGTTACCAAGTCAACATGGGTATGGGCGACCGCTTGAGCTTGCTCAACAACTGGGAGAATACAGGTTTCGACTTCGATCAAAAGAGCCTGGCAGAACTGATGAAAGATGCCAAGGACTTAGGCGTTGACATGTTCTTGCTCGACGATGGTTGGTTTGCGAATAAATATCCGCGTAAGGACGACCATGCCGGCTTAGGCGACTGGGACGTAACGCATAGCAAACTGCCTGAAGGTATTCCCGGTCTCGTACGTGATGCCAAGACAGCAGGCGTGAAGTTTGGCATTTGGGTAGAACCCGAAATGGTCAATCCCAAGAGCGAACTCTTTGAGAAGCACCCCGACTGGGTCATTCAGCAGCCCAACCGCGAGACGTATTACTATCGCAACCAATTGGTGTTGGACATTTCCAACCCCAAGGTGCAAGACTACGTGTTTGGCGTAGTAGACCGCATCATGACCGAAAATCCCGATGTAGCTTACTTTAAGTGGGACTGCAATAGTCCTATCACCAACATCTACTCGCCCTATCACAAGGCCAACCAAGGCAATACCTACATTGACCACGTGCGCGGTGTCTACAACGTAATGAGTCGCATTAAGGTCAAATATCCTAACTTGCCCATGATGCTCTGTTCGGGTGGTGGCGGCCGTATGGACTACGAAGCGCTGAAGTACTTTACCGAGTTCTGGTGCTCAGACGATACGGATCCCTACGAACGTCTCTACATTCAATGGAGCTTGTCAAAGTTCTTCCCAGCCAAAACGATGGGCTCGCACGTAACGAACTGGAACAAAAAGACTTCTGTAAAGTTCCGTACCGACGTATGCAGTTCTTGCAAGTTGGGCTTCGACATCGACCTCAAGCCTTTGAAGGGAACAGATGATTACACCTTCGTACAACAAGCTGTGAAGAATTGGACACGCTTGAAACCCGTCATTCTTGACGGCGACCAATATCGCCTCGTTTCGCCTTACGAAACGGACCATAGTGCTTTGAACTACGTGTCGAAGGATAAGAGCCACGCTGTACTCTTTGCCTACAATCTCCACCCCCGCTACAAGGAGCCACGCCTCTTGAAGGTGCGCATGCAAGGTCTTGACCCCCAACGTCAATATACGGTAGAGGAGATCAACCTTATGCCTGGCACACAGTCGACTTTCGACTTTAATGGCAAGCGCTTTAGTGGCGACTACTTGATGAAGGTAGGATTAGACGTGCTTACTCCCGATGAGGGCACAAGCCACGTATTCGAATTGAAATAGTGATTTTAAGGTAACATAGAAAGATTGTCGTGCATTAGGGTAACAAAATATAGACAATCGTGTAAGAAATGAGTGTGAACGATGAATACGTGCATTTTTCTCAAAAATGTACGTATTCATCGTTCTTTTTTAGTTTGTCTCTACAAAAAACTCTACAAGCGAATCAGCGGATTACGCTATAAAACCTTTACGTGTTTTTACCGCCGAAGATTTTTGTTTCATGTTTCATTTTTAGTGTCTAAACTATTGATAATCAATGTGTTAATCCGCTGAAACATAGCAGTCCGATGTTTCATTTTTAGTTTCATAGTTTCATTTTTCATTAGGAGGGGAAAATAGCGCATTGACTACAAAGAAAAAACACTGTGGGAGCGATTCAAAAACACTGTGGGAGCGATTCAAAAACACTGTGGGAGCGTGATTGCGCTCCCTCAGTGTTTTTGAATCTGTTCCAGTACGTTGCAAAAGTGAAACATAAGTGAAACATAAATGAAACATTCAACGTAGATGTTTCATATTGTCAACACATTGATATTCAAAATGTTACGAACATAAATGAAACATGAAAGTTAAAATGCCCCTTTTAATTACGTATATATAGAAAAATCGGTATACCGCAAATTAACGCCCTTTTTTATTTGTGGGCGACGCGTCCCATCCTGTGGGCGACGCGTCCTCACTTGGGGGCGACGCGTCCTCGCGTCGGCATACTTGTTGGCCGCCGTCTTCTGATTGCTATTCAGCGCATAGAAATTCAAACTTTCAACTTGCGTAAACTGACAATGTTTGTTTACGCTAATAACGCGAGTTCGGGATAAGGATTGCGTAAAAAAATAGGGTAAAACGAGCTAAAATAGTTCGTTCTACCCTTTGCTAATTCATTGATTATTAGTAACTTTATAGTAAAACAAAAAACAAATTACTAATGATTAGCAAGGACAAAATTACTGAATTTTTCTGCATCGCAGACGACTTTTGCAAAGAACTTGAGAAAGAATTTGCAAAAAAAAGTACTTCCAGATAGTGATAATGCGCCCAAAAGGCACCGCAAGCGTATGATGTCTGATGCAGAAGTCATCACTATACTGATTTGTTTCCACTTTAATTTTTACCGCAATTTTAAGCACTATTATCTGTATTGTGTACGAACAGTATGGAAGGATTTATTTCCTAAAATCTTTTCATACAATCGTTTTATAGAACCTCAGTTCGAGATAATAAATATCTGACCAAAGTCCATGTCCTTGTTGACATAGAACGTATCAGAAAACACTCCGTTGCCTATGTGGAACGACGACGAGTACCCTTGACACTCTACGTCTTTGCCCTGTACGGAGTGTTCTTCATCGTTTTGCCTTCAATGGCTGCATCATCTGCAAGGTACGGGAGGATAGACTTATTCAGGATGCAGTTTGCCGAACCAGTGTCAATCATCATAACACCAATGAATATTTGGTCACTCTTTCCCTTGAATGCTGCTTTGACAATAGGGAACTTTGTTTCTTATATGTCTCTCTGTTTTGCTGTAAAATTCTCCATATTTCTTTTGCGTTTGAGAAGAGCCTCCCATTATTCATTGATGGGTTGCTTTTCATTGAACTCCTGCTTCTTGATTCTGCGGATAAGGTAAGCAATTGCTTTTGGCGCTTTCTCGCGACACACCTTCAGTTGAGCAAGGAATTCTTCTTTTGTGGCAACAGAGTTGAAGATATCCACCAACTCACAGTTGTTGTCCGACAACTTGTCAAGCTGCAAGCCATGCTTCTTCATCAACGTGCGCAAGGCAAGGATACCAAGGTCGTACTTTGGTCGTGCCTCCACCAGCTTACGCATGAGGTCAAGCCCCGGATCTCCAATGTGCAACTCGTTGAGCATTGCTATCATGAAGAGAACCTTTGCGTCAGGTGTTGCCATATCGAACACATTCGCCAACTGACAGTTCGTTTCGTCAGCTTCTGTGTAGCGTTCAAGCTTTGCCAATGCACGTGACTTGATGTACAGAGCCTCTGCACATTGATGTCCTTCCAACACCTCTCCAATGAGAGCCAACGCCTCCTCATACTTCTGAGCGTAGAGACTCAGCAAGGCTGTAATGAACTTCGGAGCCCAATGGCTTGAACGGTGAAGACTTTCTGGCACCTCCTCTATGGCTCCATAAAGGTGCTCGTCACACACCAAAATGTCTAGAAATCGCTTTGCTTGCTGTATTGCCTCCTTGAAGTCGCTATCCTCAGCCTTCTTTGCTACAAGCATCAAGTACTGTTTAGCAGCCTCATCGTAGTCGTTCTGCTTAATCGCACCATAGACAGCCTTGCCACTCTCGATCTCGTTGTCAATCTGCTGTTCGTTGTTGTACTCGCTTGCGTAAGTTAGCACTTCACGACTTGTATGGGCATACTGAGGAATGACGTTCTTCGAGAGGTAAAGACCATCCAAAGTACGCACACGGCTGAGTGCCACATAGAGCTGTCCCGCTGCAAACATACCTCGACTCAGATCAAGTGAGAGCTTGTCGAAGGTCATGCCCTGGCTTTTGTGTACCGTTATCGCCCATGCCAACTTCAGAGGGTACTGAGTGAAGGTGCCAGTCAGTTCCTTCTTCATCTTGCGCTCTTCCTTGTTGTAGTCGTAGCTGTACGATTCCCATGAACAGCAAGGCACAACGTAGGTCTCACCATTGTTGAGTGTGACGCTAATTTCGTCCTTGGTGAGCTTGGCCACCTTTCCGAGCGTACCATTTGCCCATCGCTTCTGCTGGTCGTTGCGTGTGAACATCACCTGAGCACCTACCTTCAGACGAAGCTTCAATTCTACCGGGAAACACTTCTCCTCAAAGTTGCCGTCAACTGTACCTTCGTACACGAACTCCTCTGCTTCAATTTCTTCCAGTCGCTGAATGTTGATCTTGTCGGCAGTCTTGTTGATTGAAGCCAGAGTGATGACCGCGCCATCTTTATCGCTTGGCGTGTGTACACGACCATTTAGGTGCATGATATCCTCTGGTGTCACCTTGTTCATGCGCACGTTTTCCAAGATGTGAAGGAAGTGCTCATCATCCTGACGGTACACCTTTTGGAACTCGATCTTCACGAGTCGCATGCGTTTGATGACATCCGACTTGTAGAAGAAAAAGTCGTCAGTGTGGTACAGATCCTTCAGCAGGTCTTTCTCTGGTCCTTGCTTCACCACAGGAGGCAACTGGAACATGTCACCAACGAAGATCATTTGCTTGCCTCCGAATGGCATGTTGTTCCTGAGAGCCTTGCGCATGGTGTAGTCAATGGCATCCATCACGTCACATCTCACCATCGACACCTCATCGATGATGATGGTATCAACATGGAGAAGTGTGATGATTCTTGCCTCGTTCATCTTTCCGCAGGTGCCAGGAGTGCAAACCTCCATCGGAAGACCGAAGAAAGAGTGGATGGTGTCACCACTGGCAAGGATGGCTGCCACACCTGTTGGTGCAAGGGTGATGAACTGCTTCCCCACCAACTTCTGCACGTGGTGGAGGAAGGTTGTCTTACCTGTACCAGCACGACCAGTGAGGAAGAAGCTGGAGTTTGTGTTGGCAACAAGCTCGTATGCAAGCTGCTGCTCGTGGTTCTGTGTGTCTATCTGTGTGTTCTGCATGTCCTACTTCTGTTCGATTTGTGGGAGGATTTGGGTGAGATGTGTGTTGAAGTCGCTGTCGAGGAAACTCTTGTAGCAGTCTTCGATGATGCCTTTGGCATGTGCTTCGAGTTGTTCCTTTGGCATGGATGACCTCTGTGCCTTCAGAACACCTTCGAAGTAGTTGCGCACCATAGTTTCCGACTCCTGACGAATGAACTCTTCATTGCGGAACGTCTTGTCGTAGTCGCGCTTCTGAACGAGCTCAAGCTTTTTGCCGTTGAAAGCATAGACCTCGATGCAGTCGATGTAAGTCCAAGTGTGGTAGAGTCCCACTTTTTCCACTATGACAATGCGGTCGCAGAATCGCACGCCTTTATAGTATCGGTGTCCGTTGCCACTCTCGTATTCCTCGCAGAGGAACATCTTCTGACCTTCGTCCCACACAGGAACGTGAACTCTTGGGTTGCCGAACGTTGGCAGAATCTTGTCGAACAAGTCTTTGTTGATCGCTTTTGTAAGTGACGCCATCTTCTTGTCTGTTTTCTTGGTTTGCAACTTTGGTTGTCATTTCTCTCTATCTTCCCGAGTCATCGGATCAACTTCTGCCGAGTTTCCTCGATCATGTTTCTGGAGAAGGCGAGCAGTTGGCTATCAGCAATGACGCTTCCCATAGCCTTTGCCTGTCCAGCGAGAAAGTCCTTCAGCATGATGATGCTCTCCTCTTTGGCTGTGCGCTCGTTGAAGCATCTCCAGTTACAGCCGCCCCAGAACTTTTGGGCGATGATGTTCGTCTTTTGCCCATTCCATGCGAAAAGCGTGATGCCATTCAGGAAGGTGTGAGCGTAGCCCTCACCTATGTGGTAGTACACGGCCAGACGATCAGAGAGGCGTATTGCCTTGTAGTAGGTATTGCCAGCTGCGCTGGTGTAACCAAGAGTGAGATACACGTTCTTCTCTGGATTGTAGGTGAGAGAACTGCCCGAGAGGGCTGGGAGTGCCTTTGCGGCAACGAGTGCGAGTGATGTGCTCATAGTCATTCGATTTTTGTTTTACTGTTTAGCGGAATAGGCCGCCACCTCTGTTGTGATAAAGAAATAATGTGTAAACAAAACCAACTCTCTCGGAATTGCGATGCAAAATTATAGAGTCTTGTTATCCTGCCTAAGACTTTCCAAAGTGTACTAGTTCCTCAGTATTTGGAACCAATACGTGGCCCTCTGTTAGCCTATGCTGCAAACCTTTTCTTGCGGATAGTTTCCATGCAACGGCTGGTGCTTGTTATGCTGACGTGTACTGATGTAAGGTCTTCTGTACGGCCGTACTTCTTGTGGTTTGCCTGTGCCTGACGCTTCTCAACGATACGTCTCAGTATGCGGTTCTGAACGCTTGCAGGCTTCGCCTGGCTCTTGATGCTGAGATTTAGGAGAATCCCATCCAGCACCTCTATCTCAATTTTTCTGGTGATGGTATCACATACATATTTTACTGATGCTGAGCGGTATCGTGGACTGTGTTCTACCTTCTCCCAACTCTTGTTTACCTTACGGCGAGCATAGGCTTCTGCCTTCTTGCTTTTCTTGACCTGCTTCTGGTTAGCTTTCTTGTTCATGGTGTTCTTGCTGTTGTTTGTTGTCTGTTTCATAGTATGCAGATTTTGTTGACCCCACCAAACGATTTGCAGCGTCAACTCCGAGGTGGTGTCGAAGTTTGACGCTGCAAAGGTAATACGCTTTTCGCTAATAAAATCAAGAGGTCAAGAGTACAATGGTTCCTTCTAATTTGGAACCATTCCACTATTCTTTCTTAGGGTATAAGTCGGATAAAGCACGCACTCGTTGTGCCATTTTATCTCGAACATTCTCTGGGGAGATAACCTCCAATCCTGCTCCCATTTGTAGTATGCGTCCGTAGAACTCGTTGTTCGGTTCTACATCCACAGAGAACTCTGCATACTCTCCATCGTCATATATGCCAAATGGCTTAACAATGGCATAACTCTGATGAAGAGGCTTTGTGTCCATCAGTTTATAAATATATAATGAGCGCGCGCGAATGATTACATGCTCTTTCTTGACATCTATTTTATGGCTTACGCCCACAATGTCCTTGAAGAACTCCTCATAGAAATGCTTTGGTGCTGGTACGTATTCGACCTTAGCCCTCTCGCGAGGTCTTGATTGAATTCTATCAAGAGCTATATTGTAGCCATATTCCGGTTCTCTTCCCTCTACATGACCAAACAAATGCCATCTGCCATTATATTCTTTTAGGTAGTGGAGATGGAACATAAGTGTGACTTTTTCCTCGTCAAATGGCTTGTAGTCAATCTCCAACACCATTTTGTTCGTGATGGCTTCATACAACGATGGCAGATACTCTATGTTGGCCAGAATACGATCAAGGCTTGCACTTATTACCTGTTCTCCCTTTTGTCGCTTCGCTTTCATATCCAACAAGTCCTGACAATCCTTGAAGAAGTACTCTAACCATGACTTAGGGAAAAAACCAGCAGAATCCTGACAGAACTTCCAGTACTGACGGAGATTATTGACAGCCTTAGCATTTCGCATATCTGCAAGAGGATCATTATCCTTGCCTATGTAGCGAAAACGCCTGTTCTTATTATTGCCGTCTTCCTCGAAGCAATCGTCAACATTCTTATTGTGAACACCCAGTTTCTCGCGAATGGCTTTCTTTACAATGCAAACTATTTTCTTTAGTTCGCCATAACCATCACAATTGGATAAGTTTGCTGGTAGTTCTTCTATAGAGCATCCTAACCTTTCAGCCATAATATCTGCATTAGTAACCCATCGGCGACTCATCAGCCACCGATAGGTTATTATTGCAAATTCTGCTTTATAGCTCTCGCCATCAAAGAGATTCTTGCGTTGCATATTTATTCCTCACAAGCAGGTCTTATATTAACCGCGAATCCGAATGGAAGGTTTGTTTTAGGATTTATTGTTTCAAAGATATCAAATATAACTTCCTCATTATCACGATAGTCGTATTGTGAAGGATTGCAATCTGGAGCAAATCCATTATTCCTATCGACAATATAAGTAAGTGTTCTGGTACTTATACGATCACGTCTGTTGTTGATAAAGCCATGGAGATTCTTCTTGCCATCTTTATCAATAGTTTTCTCTTTTTTCCTTTCAAATTTAGACAAGTCTATAGTACCGATAACTTTTGGCTGCAGTACTGCCACTTCCTTCGTTTCTGTTTCTTCAACTGCTGGCTCCTCTTCTACTAGAACTTCTGTCGGAACATAAGATTTCTCAAGTTCCTCAAATGTTGTTTCCGTTTCATCCTGTTCATCATAGATTTCGGAACTATCAGCTACGTTTTCAGGTCTAAAATCGTACAATCCTGGGCCTCTATAAGAAAAACCTAACACACCACGTAGGGTTTGACCTTCATCGTGAAGTATTTCGAATCCCTTGGCATTAAATGTCACCTCTACACCGCAAAGCATCTTTAAGATGCCTTTATTATTGTGTATATGAAGTATAACACCTGTTACCGTGTCAGCATCGGTATCCTTCATGGTCTTGTCTATAATGCAATGAATGTCATCTCTTTCGCCTAGGTAACATTGGGGTAAAACTGTACCTTTGTCAAATTTCTTTGCAAAATCTTCTGACTTTCTAAAATAAGTCGAAGCTAACGAGGTTAACTCTAGATTAGGAACAGCACTCTTAATAGATTTAGCACAATAACAAACTGCTAAATAGAAGCAAGCATTTAAGTATCCCCATCCTAATTGGCTATTTTCGTCATATTGACTTTCCCATTCTTTGAGCAAATCGATGGCTTCATCAAGGGAGTATTCATCGGTACCGTAAAGCTTGAGCATAAACATTGTTTCGAAACTCTTGACATCGCCTTTATTCTTTTGGAACTCCAATATTCCTTCAATCTCCTTACGCTCTTGTTTGGTCAGATTTCTATATGCCTTGCGAGTGTTTTTTGTAGAAGTCTTACTGTAAACAATAGATTTGAAAAGTAAATTACCATAGAATAATTTCTTCTCTTCACTTGCATTGTTATACATTTTGCGATATTTATCTATTGACTCTTTGTTCCTACCAACAAGACTTTCATGATATGCTCTTACACTTTCATAGATGTAATAAGAATTAAGAATCTGGGTTAAACCATCATTTTTAAACGCATAGCATATTTGCTCAAACATATCAAGAACAACTCCCAACTTTTCTGTATAATCTGAAAATACATAATCAGTTTCACAGAAAGAATAATCTGTTGCTTGAAGCAGTTTTTGTCCAAATTCTATAGCTTCTTTAAATAATTGACTTTCTGCCGCATATCCATAAGGACTTGCGGGGCTCAATTGGATGCTTTTTTCAAATGCTTCATAAGCTTGCTGAACCCAATCTTCAAGGCAATCGCGAATCCCACGAATATCGATTTCTTCAAATTCTTTCGTTTGAAGTTCTCTGTGGAACCTCTTTGTGAGAGCGTTTATTCTACGGCGAAGTAACATTCCCTGCATATGATACAAATCCGTATCGTCCGGATTAATGTCAAATGCTTGGTGAAGTTGGTCTTGTGCATCAATAAACAAACGGTCATCATCAGTTATGAAGTTACTCATATTTGCTTTCTCATATAAGAAACGAGCAAAATGGCCTCTAAAGACAGCATCCTCAGGGAAAGCTTCTACTAAAGAATGAAATAAAGATTCAGCTCTTTCAATATCATTAAGATCTTTTACTAACAAAGAGAATTTGTTTCTGATGTTAGCGGCTTTATCTTCAAGAGCTCTATAGTCAGCATTTTTTCTTATGACAAATACACTATAAAGCATATCCTTATCATCAGAGCCTAATTCGCCTGCGGCTTGGCACAGAGATATAAATTCCTTCGCAATCTCTGATAGTCCCGCTTCCCAATTTGATTTATATGCTCCAAGAATGAACGTAGAAAATCTATTGTAACGAGGGCGCCAAATACCGGTATGAGCCCCATCCACCGTCTCTCCTATCAAAATCTTCTTAATAGCATTTACGACTTCTGGAGGATATGACATTATCGAAAATCTACCTTCAACTTTCCATATTGATTTTAGCAATGTTTGATTTACACCAAGGTCTGAATACTTAAATACAAAACCAACGAATGCACAAAAAATTTAACTAAATTATCTGGCAATACATCCATCCATTCTTGTACATAGGAACCGAGATTATGACTGGTTTTATTATCTCTGAGCATTAATGGGAAATCAACAACCTCTAGATTGTTGTGCTGTTTCTTTTGATTTTCCAGAAGCGATTCATTTAATCCTAGTTGTTTATACTTCTCTTCAAATCTCAGAAGTTCATTTGCTTTTAATGATGATTCTAATAGAACAACATTGTCCTTTGGTGTATGGTAAGATCCTGTAAAAGGTTCAACGTAAAAGAAAACAACTTTCTTTCCAGCATCTGACATTCTTTTTACGAGACAGTCAAATTTTTCTCTACCAATATGTTTAGACTCTACTATTGCTAGAATAGGAGTGTTTTCCGTTTTCTCTGAAAGTTGACACAAATATTGGTCGGTTATACGAAGGTTGCTGCAGTTCTTTATATCTACAACAGTACATGACAAGAGCCCACTCTCATCATCCTTTGTTATATCATAACCAAGCCTTTTTGCTAAAGTTGTAGCACCACTTCCAGGTCTATGACGAAGAGTAAAAATGGATGTTCTTCGAATTGTACGAATCAAATCTGTTACTTTTGAACGTACAATTCTATACAAGTCTCGTTGAACGTCACATTGTTGTTCCAATTCTTCCCATGTAATCTCGGCGCCAGAATAAAAATCCCATTGTGATTTTTCTGAATTTTCCTTCGTAGGGCAATAGAAATCAATACCGGCTGCATGATATCTTTCTTTTGCTTCAGAGATATCTAATGATTTGCCTCTTAATAGTAGTTTGGTCTCGTTGATTTCTTTTTGAGGCTTGATTTCACTTACATGTACTAAGAAATCTGCAAATGTGGCTTCAACAAAGAATACCTGTACACCAGAAAACTCTGCCCAATCCTCAAGTTTCTCTTTATAAGCGAGATTATTAGTAAAGGAAATGATTTTACAACGGTTAGCCACAGCATCCCAATCTTCAAAAACATCCTCTAACTTTAAGAAAAGTTTTTCTGTAAGACCGAATGCATTATTTGAAAAATCAAAAATGATATAGTCTTTGGTTAATCCTGTCTTGACAAGCTTTGCGAATGTTTTAGAAAACAATTTGGGAGTGTTTTTTAAAGTAGTTCTATCATCCAATCCACCCAAATCTACACGTCCTTTTGCAAATAACCAATTAGTAAGATTTGAAACACCAGTTACTTCGCTGATATTATCAGTAATTATGCGTATAGATGATTTCTTGAATGAAGGAGCTTGCTCGTAAAGACCATCTGATGTTTTTTTATTTAAATCAATGATAAAATGCCAATCTAAACGGAATACGTCTAGCAGTCTTCCAGCTTTCAATGTTTGTCCGTAGTTATCTTGTAGCGTTTCTGGAAGAAACGCCACGTAGTATTCATCTGTTGATTGTTCTAGATTATGGGTTATGTTGTCTAGTATTGAAAAATCATTGCTTACTTGTATGGCTTTTTCAATATTAATATCTGGCTTTGTTCCGTTTTTTGCAGGCATGTCAAGAGATGCGAAGAATACTACAGCCTCTTTGCTTACCTGCGTTTTTAAATCGTTAAATGCCTTTACGAAAAATGTTGCGCAAGAATCAGCCTGAGTTTTTTCGTCTAAAGATGAATCTTCTGTATGCATTTCTAATTCACTTGATGTGTTGTAGTACTCTATCATAGAATCCAAACAAGTGTCTATCTTCACCTTGATTCTTTTTGATTCCGGATGCTGTCCTGGATTAAAAAGGGTCGGGAAAGCATAATACATGGTCGACTTTGCAAGAGTTATAAAGAAAGAACCTCCTGGCTTTCTTGGTTGTGGTATTTGTAACAAGTTACAAACTTTGTTGCGAAAGTCAAGGTCAAAAGAGCTATCTCCAGCTATAATTTTTAAAGCTTTATCTTCTTCTCCTTTAATCTTTAAAGTATCAAAAATCAGAAATTTCCCGATTAATTCTATGCTTTTTCTTGTATGAAAGAAATAATGTTCATAGTCTCCTTTATTATAGAATTCTATGGACATGTTATATTGTTTCTTTAATTGTTCTTGAATATTTTCCATAATCTTAAAAGTTTTGATTTACCAATAGTTCTCGAATGTTAACCTTAAGTAATTCCGAAATCTTTGCCAGCGTCTGCAAATCGGGTTGCGTGGTGTTTGTGCACCATTTGGAAACCGTTACGGGGTCCTTACCTAATTGGCCGACAAGTCAAACACCTGTTTTGCCTGCATCAGCCAATGCTCCTTTAATTCTATTCAGATTTTCCATGCAAAATTCTTAATGTTTGATGCAAAAATACTAAAATCCATTAAAGATATCGCCATATTCCTTACAAATCATGCGTTATGACTTGATTTTTAACAATATTCACAAGATTCATGTCATAGATACCTTTTAGGCTGCATGTTGGATGTTCGTATTACTCGGTTACTATTTGTTTTGTCATCTCTTATGCCTATACTTGGTCAAAAGTTAAGCCTTGGGGTGGTCTTAAGTGAAGACCGGAAACAGAACAAGATATGAGTTTGAGAGAGTGAGCCGATTGTCATGTGGATGCTGAGGATTATGATGAGTAAGGTGGTCAGAAAGGTGACTTTAGTTTGTGGAGACCATCCTTGTTATGATGTCGAATGTCACGGCTCCCTTACTGGAAAAGGCGCAATCGGTATTTTCGCTTGGTAATTGAAATAACACTTATTCACCAATTACTCCACGAAATTTCAAAAGGTTACGAAAGATGAGTTTTGGCTCAAAAATGTTTCTTTGATTTGAGCCTACTCATACCACAACCAAAAACAGCAGCCTACGCCTTGGCGTAAGTCGCTGTAATAGAAGCGTGGACCAGCCTGGGTTTGAACCTAGGACCTCCAGATTATGAGACCAATAGAATGATAGTCCGCGATATTTCGTTATTATAAACTTTCATTGATTATCAACGGGTTATCTCTATTTGATATTTTGTGGCATACCATTGAATATCCATGACTCAAACAGTTTGTTTACGCATTGTTTACGCAGGAATCGGAGGAATTCTCTTAACCCACACAAACACTTTATTCAGAGGCTATAAATCCAAACTGTTTTCTTTGAGCAAGAAATCGAAAAGCCCGATTGTGAGAATACCTTCTTCATTTCTACGGGGCATGATGTGGTCTTTAACAATGATAATCTTCTTGAACGAGTCATCTATGCTCATCAGTGATCGGGATTCTTGTATCTCTTTCTCCCTATCTGGAATTGACAAGGCTGATTGTACATAGTACTTTTTACTGCCGAGACTGGCGATAAAATCCACCTCCAGTTGAATGCGAACCCACTTGCCGTCCTTGTCTTGCTTCTTTATTTCCACCATTCCGACATCCACACTATAGCCACGTGTGATAAGCTCATTATAAATGATGTTTTCCATGATATGCGTCTCCTCTTGTTGGCGCATATCCAGAATGGCATTTCTCAAACCTATATCTGAGAAATAGTATTTGGAGAGTGTATTGATATACTTCTTACCTTTTATGTCGTAGCGGATGGCCTTGTTTAGAAGGAACGATTCAGACAAGTAATTGAGATAATTTGAAATGGTCTTATTTGAGATATTGACATTCTTTACACTTTTGAAGGTGTTTGATAGTTTTGTCGGATTGCATGGCGAGCCAATGGAAGAAGCCATAATGAGCACCAATTCGCGCATTTCGTCTTCGTTCTGTACCTTATGCCTCTCTATAATATCAGCCAGATATACTGTTTCAAACAAGTTTTTAAGATATCCTATTTTCTTCTGCTCTGTGTCAAATGATTGGATAAGGGGCAAACCACCATAGGTGTAATATTCACGCCATGCATCTTGTTTATCACCTCCAATGGCAGAATAGAATTCGGAAAAAGACAGTGGATTCACATGTATCGTTTCGCCTCGGCCTCGGAACTCTGTGGGTATATCTGATGATAGGAAGTGGGAGTTACTGCCAGTTACATAGGTGTCAGCATTATCAATATGACGGAAACTGTTCAATACATCCACGAACTCATCCATCAGTTGCACTTCATCTATAATGATGTAGTACGGCTGACTATCCTTAATTCTGTCATGAACATAATGGAGCATTGTATCAGGATTTCGTAGCTCTTTGTTCAAACGGTCTTCAAGATCAATGCGGATGATATGGTCTTTAGCCACTCCATTATCCAACAAATAGTGATAGAATAAAACATTCAGCAGATATGACTTACCACATCTGCGGATTCCGGTAATCACTTTGATAAAGCCGTTTTGCTGGCTATCTATCAACTGCTTAAGATATCTGTCTCTTTTTATCTCTTCCATATCATTCCTTATTTTTGCCAATATTGGCACTTTTCGGTAATGCAAAGATGGTAGATTTAATTCATGTTGCCAAGCCATCACGACTAAAAAATGCCAATTCTGACATTTTTTAGTCGTGCAAGATAGTATGTACACGGAATTTTTGGCAATATTGCCGCTTTTTCCTTGTATTAGATAGTATACGACTCGTTTTCAAGTTTAATTTATACTTCTACAGCAAGTATGATAGTCAAACAACCTCAAAGAAACTCCATTTATTTGGCAATATATTAAAAAGCCATTACCTATGCATATCGCTATGTATTTAGGGCAAGCCATCACCGTATAGACATAAAAATATAACTGGTAAAGCCAAGGTTGATGATGCTGATATGTCAAGGAATGAAAGTGTTAGTTTGTCGAATGGTTGGATCAAGACATAGCTCTGGATGTTCTTGCCGCGTTTCCTTTATACAGTCATTTCGATTGTCTATTTTGTTGCATCGTAATAGGTAAGTAAGTGGAGGATGGGGTGATTAGAAGTCACCTCTTCCTCTACTTTTGCGAGGATTTATTAATGTCTATTCATATACTTGCTCCAATCTCTCTCTTGCATTTTCATTGCCGTTCTTTAAAGCTTTTGTCCACCATTCTTTTGCCAATCTTATGTTAGGTTTGGCATTAATAATAAAAGCATCACCTTTTATGGAATCAGTTACGATTCGGATACAAACCTCGCCATCTCTAAACATATCTCCATAAGAAAGTTGAGCATAAGGATTTCCCTGCTCTGCAGCCTTTCTAATTAATTCAGTTGCTTTAACTAAATCTTGCTCCACACCAGCCCCTTCTCTATATGCTTGTCCAAGGTTATTCAATGCTGTATTATGGCCTTGCTGTGCCGCTAATGTATACCAATATGCTGCTCTTTTTAAATCAATTTTTCCGCCAAGCATTGTATAAGAGAATTCGTCATTAGCGTCCATAAAATAAGGTTCTTTTGCATCATAATGACCACCTGCATATATCACTCCCAAAGTAAACTGAGCGTTAGCGTTACCTTTTTCCGCAGCATTTCGTAATATTGCGATACCCCTTTCAATGTGATTAAAACCACATTTTTTCCAACATAATTGATTATACAGATGCACATCTTCTGCGGATTCTTTGAAAAGTTCCCTTGCTATGCTATCAGCTTTAGTAATATCTTTCAGTGCAACAGCCTCGCAACGCTCGTCCTCTTTAGTCCATTCTGATGCCAAATGTGAACCATATAGCCAAAAACAAAGTAGTACAATTAACCATATTACAATAAGAACAACGACCAATACAATAATACGTTTTAACCATTTCTTTATATAGTTCCCTGCAGTTCCGTTAGATTTGAACTTTATTGTTGAAATTTTTGAATAGATGTTTTGAAAAAGACAATACAACGTATTCCATATTGAACTTGGTTTTGTATTGGTACCTTGTTCCTTGCCACAATAAGTACAGAAAGGTGCATCTTCATCAATGAGTTTGCCGCAGTAGCGGCAATATACTTGTTTCTTATCCATGATGTTATATATGTTTCTATTTTGAATGGGGTAAATGTGTATTTCACAACTCTTTTCCACAGTACTTGCAATAAAGGAAACTGTCGTAGTCCACTTTTCTTCCACAATGCCTACAATATTTGATGGCTTTTATATTGTCGTTAGAAGTTTCTTCTTCCTTGCCTTGTCCAATTTGCGGAATACTTACATGGACAGACAAATCCATAGGTTGTACTTCGTTTGGGGTATTTATATTCAACACACCATTTTGAGGCATAAATCGCGTATTATCTTCTGTTTGGGATTCTCCTCCAAGTTTCTCATCCATCATTTTATGAATGGCATCAATTCTTTGTTGTTCGGCTAATTGCGTTCTCTGCTTATTCAATCTCTTTGCCTTTATCAACGCATGACCTGACATCAAACAGAAAAGTCCTGGTGCAACCAATTCGATTGCGTCAAAATAGTGGAAGTTTGTTGCAGAACAATAAAACGCGTACATCAGCAATCCATAGAAAAATCTAAGAATCCTCTTCCACCATTTTCTATCTGACTTTTTGTAAAAGAAGCAATATGCAGCCAAGGCCAAACTTGAGAATACGTTGGTTATGCCCATAATTGCACGACTCTGCTCGGAAGTAGTATACCCCCATACAACATATTTGTCAGAAGTTCTAACAATTTGATTGGCACTATAAGAGAAATCTATAGTTTGCTCCGGGTATTGCACTTGCGTTAGCCAATATATGCCCGTAGCAAGGCACGAAATGGCTAGCAGTATATTTATACCACCGATGATTTTGAATATAATGTGTTTCTGTGGTGATGTTTCCACGGAGTTACAACTTGCCATCTTCATCATGGTGTAGATATAAGCTATACCGAAGACAACGATAAGCAATAGACGACTGATAAATTGATCTTGTAGCATATTCGAATGTTTTTAGTTGATTGATAATAAGTTCTGCGGTACTTTACAATGGTTCCTAAGTATGGTATATGGTAGTGTGAGAGAAAATTGCTTGGCTGAAGCATTTTCTCGGTAGACTAATACCATATTAGAGTGGGATAATGCGAGCATACCAATGAATTCCTGTACGTCCTTGTCTTGTGCAAGTTCTTGGACGAAGGCATCCATAAAGTCCAAATCTTCCTCTCTGTCTTTTAGTCTTTTTATGTCTTTCGCGCCTTCTTCATTGACCTTATATACAAAAAGGAGATTATTTCCTTCGTACTTTATCGATTGTAACAAGCAACTTTCGTCTTTTACATCTCCAACGATACTATTTATCGCCACCGTTGTTGCTTTGGGGGAGTCACTTGTTGTGACGGGTAATTTCAGGTTGGCAATTTTAATCTGCATATCAATCACCTTCTTCAAAGCAGTTGTCGGAGACAACTTGCAAGAATCAACAAATGTGCTAAGTTCTTTGCCTGTAATATTCCATGACATGGATTTCTTATTCTCCGTTGAGATCTTGAAACAGATGTTCAAACCTTTAGTTTCCAAACTGTGCGCAAAAGTATTCCCTAAGCTTCCTTGACCATTCATTTCTATAAAGGAGTATTTCAGCATATCCTTAAATTCATCATAGTTGTCTGAATATACTTGAATAATTCTGTCGTCACCTTTCACACTGACGGCATAAGTTATTGTTTCATTCGCAAACGACATGCTGTCCAAATAACCTATCGTCCCTATTTCACGAGGCAAGTCCGTATTACATTCAGCAATGATTTTGGATAAACGCATCTTTTCGTTAAACGTTAACTTTGGACGAGGTATATTTAAGGCGATAAAGATGCCAGTGAGTGTACAGGCAATAAATATAGCTATTATATACTTGAATAGTTTATCCATATCACTCAACACTTATAGTACCACCATCAACATAAACACTGCCTGACACGTCTGCATCTATAGTATTTTTAACACGTACATCTTGTGTTACTGGTATTATCCCCAAATTTTGAAGAACCAACATCCAAATACCAAAGGCAATGATTACTAAAATGCTTTTTAGAGATAAACTCTTCAATTCAAACTTTTTCTTACACCTTTCTATACTATTGATAGGGTTTCCACAATTTGGACAAAAAGTAGAATCATCAGGGATTTCTTTTAAACAGCTCTTACATTTCATACTTCAAAAGTATCTCCCTCGGCCCCTTTGGAGAATATGAAAAGTTGTATGATAGTTGATATACAAATATAAAAACGTGGAGCCAGTTCTGTCACTCGTTCCACTTGTTAAGGCCTTCGCATTGCCCGGATTGTCGAAACGAGCAACGTTGAAAGCCCCACGTTAGTGTAAGTATATAATTCACCCTCAATGACAACGAGCGGAATAACCGTCCGAAGCCAATGAGGGCTGTATACAATACACCCCATGAGGCGTTCCCGTTGCTTTGTTTTTGACAATCCATAGAGTTTGCGAAGTTCTAACAAGTCAAAACCAAAGCGTACAGTTACGCCTTATTATATGTATATGTCTGCCCTACCTCTGCCCATCGGGGCTTTCGGTATGAGTATAGACATCGCAAAGGTAAGGCTTTTGCATGACAATGTATCATGTTTCAATGAAAAAATTATTGGAATGAAGCAAAACCGCACATTAAAACAAGACACGATATAACATCTTATGGAATGATGGGGAGTTTCATAACAGCGTAAACATCTCCAACTCAAACAGTTTGTTTACGTATTGTTTACGCAGAAATCAAAAACAGCGGCCTACACCTTGGCGTAAGTCGCTGTAATAGAAGCGTGGACCAGCTAGGGCTTGAACCTAGGACCTCCAGATTATGAGTCTTTTTGTGGATTATTTCATGGGATTGTATAAAGTGTAATTGTATTGATAATCAGCATCTAACACATTTTGCTGTTTGCAGAAAAATACGTATATTTGCAGTGGTTTTCGTGCGAAAAGGTCACCTGAAGGTCACCAAAACGAGCAGAATATTAACTATAAATAAGTGCATTATGGAGATTGAAAAAACGAATAAGGTCACCGAAATGGCAAAGAAGAACGGAAAATCCAATGCAAGAGGAGAAAAATGCCTTGCGAAATTTACGGCTGCCAATGGCAACGTGTACGGTTCTTTAACTCTTGACATACGCAAAGCGGGCGACTATTCGCAACCGCTTCCAGTAGCTGTGCGTGTGTGTCATGGCGGACAAAAGATTTTCCTGCGCTTAGGAAAATCATACACTATGGAAGAATGGTTGGTTCTTTGCGATTATGAGAAAAGCGGTCGGCGCATCCAATTAGCGGAGCGTAACGACATGAAGAATCTGATGGACAGAGTGGAACTGATGGTTAACCAACTTATCTCGGAAAACAATTTCTCTCTTCGCAAGTTGCAAGACAGGTTCCAAGGCAAGAAAGACGATGACAGCACCATCATCACAGTTTGGGATTCGTACATTCAATCTAAGACCAATGAAGGCAAGGCTGGTTCCGCTCGTTGTAGTAAGGATGTACGCAATCGCTTTGTGAAAGATTTGGGAACGGATGTATCGTTTGCAGATATTAACCGTGACTTTATCTTGAAATGGGTAAAAATCATGAAGAAGAATGAATTGAGCACCACCACTATTGCTATCGCACTTCGCAGTCTAAGGACTATAATCAATATGTGCATCGTTAACGGACTGATGAAAGGTGATACCAAAGAAATGTTTAAGGATACGGGCTACAACAAAGCGCAGAGCCGTAAGCATGAGTTTCTTGACGTGGCTACCATGCGGAAGCTCTATGACTTTTGGAAAGCTGACGAGGCAAAAGACAAAGATGGAAACGAACTGTTCCTCGGCAGAGAGAAGTATGCCATATTTCGCGACCTTGGACTATTCCTTTTTATGTATCTGGGCGATGGACAGAACCTTGCTGATACACTCCGACTGACTTATGATGAACTATACTATGCCACTCATGGCAAGCAGCTTCGTTTCCTTCGCCACAAAACTCGTGAGCGGAACGAGAGTGCCAGCGAAGTGATATTTCCTGTCACTCCCGAGATTCAAGAGATACTAAATCGGTATGGCAATATCCCAAAGCTTGGGCGGAGGGTATTCCCCATCATGAGTGAGCTAATCACACCAGAACAAGAGATATGGGTTATCCAACGCTACAACAGATATATACGTGAGCACATGGCAAAAGTTGCCAAACTATTGGATATGGAACAGGCACCATCACCCACTTGGGCAAGGCACAGTTTCGCAACCAACCTCAATAACTCTGGTGTCGTACCTTATAAATATATAAGCGACAGCATGGGACATAGTGGCGGCGGTGACATTACTTCCAATTATATCGGTGCCTATCCGCTTGCAAAGATGCTGGAGTATAACCATTATCTACTCAATGAGAAGTCGAAAGAAAGTACTCCTGTGGTAGATAAGAAAGCCCTGCTTGAGATGCTGAAAGGCTTGAGCGAGGAGGAACGGATGGAGTTGATGGCTAACTTATCAGACTAATTATAGTTGCTCACCGCAAGAATACCAAGTGAAATACCGCAAAAAAGTGGATTGAAATGCCACAAAAATACCGAATAAAACACCGCAAAAAAGTGGATTGAAATGCCACAAAAAACACGAATTGGCCATGCATTTCGCAGAAAATGTGTATCTTTGCAATTGAAAAAGCATATTATATGAGTTACTATAAAAGAACTGCCGATGCCCTGTTGCAAGACTTGCTAGATGCATTTGGGGCTGTATTGATAGAAGGACCAAAATGGTGTGGCAAAACCACAACTGCGTCTCAACTTGCAAACAGCATTTTGAGAATGCAAGATCCTAGTTTGCGTGAGGAGTATTTGGTCACCGCTAAAACTAAGCCGTCCATTCTGTTAAATGGAGCTACGCCTCGCCTTATTGATGAGTGGCAAGATGCTCCAATGTTGTGGGATGCAGTACGAACTGTTGTTGATGATCGTCAAATCCCCGGACAATTTATACTTACAGGTTCCAATGCCGTTGACAAATCCCAAATACACCATTCTGGAGTTGGTCGTATTGCCAGACTGCGTATGCTGCCTATGAGTTTGTGGGAATCACAAGAATCTACAGGTGAAGTTTCGTTGAAAGAACTTTTCAACAATCCAGATTATGATATTGACGGTAAGATGTCTAAGATGACCGTTGAGGAATTAATCTTTGCAGCCTCCCGAGGCGGATGGCCAGCTTCTTTGTTGGCTCGTACCCCAAAGGCTCAACTACTCGTTGCAAAGAACTATGTTCAAACAATTTGCTCCAACGACATTTCTAGCATTGATGGCAAGAAAAGAGATGCCAGACTGACCAGTATGATACTTCGGGCGTATGCCAGAAATGTTTCGACTCTGGTCAAGAAGAAGTCACTTTTGGATGATGTGACCTCATCTGGCGAAGTAAGTTGCCACGTGGACACATTTGATGACTATGTTGCAGCTTTGGAAAAGCTATTTGTTATCCAGAACATAAGTGCATGGTGTCCTGCAATTAGAAGTAAAACCGCTATCAGAAGTGGCGTGAAACGATGTTTCTGCGACCCTTCCATTCCGATTGCTCTTTTGGGGTTGTCTCCTGAAGCGTTGAGCATGCAGCTCAAGACGTTTGGGTTTATCTTTGAACAGATGTGTATTCGTGACTTAAAGGCATATACTATAGACTTAAACAGTCACGTGTCTTATTATCATGACCGATATGATTTGGAAGCGGATATAGTGCTGCATCTGGAAGATGGACGGTATGCCTTGATAGAGTGCAAACTTGGCAGTCGTGAGATTGACAATGGAGCCAAGCATCTGCTTGAACTCAAAAGGCTTATACAGGAACATAACACAACAGAGAAACAGATGCCCATTCGGGAACCGGATTTGCTGATAGTGATGACTGGTGGAAGCATGGCATACACTCGTCAGGATGGTGTGAAAGTCATTCCGCTGGCTTGTCTTAAAGATTAACCCTATTAGCTAAAATAACACTTATGGGCAATAAGATGAAGGAATGGTTTGAGGCGAACCAAGAAATCTATGCAGAGTTCAAAAGCAAGATTCATTCCACATTGGACATTCTATCACAAGATGGAACCAATGTGGCAGAATGCGATGAAACTTACTCGCTTCAAAATATGCTTTTAGAGGCAATGGCAGCAAAGAATATGCCTGTTGAGAACATAATAAACACCTTCTCTAAAGCCGCAGAAGAAGGTGATATGGCTGCTTGTTGTATGCATTGCTATTTGGAATTGGATAATGGGTTTAAGGAAATAGAGAGTGCCATGACTAAATTTGAGCAATCTACGGATGCGCAATACATCAAAGATGGGGTTAAATTCCACTTGCAGGATAAAGAGCAGGAAACTCAAGAGGCATCAGACCGAGAACTGAATCTATTGCGTTTGCGCCGTTGGCATTACGAACACCCGAAAGAATATCAAGAGTTCACAAATCTCTTCACAAAAGCATACGATGGTGACATGAGCTTCGCCTTCAAAGGTTTTTCCTACTTGATAGAGCTGCTGTCGCTTGATGGTATAAAAGGTATCTCCGAATTATTGTTAAGCCTATGCCCAGGAACTGAGAGCTACAACAAAGCTCAATTTTCTAATGTTAGTCAGCAGGCACACGAAAAACTGACTGAATTATTTGCCTCCACATTTAACAAAGAGGAAACAAAAGATAAATTGCAGCACAATAATCCTTTCTTGTTCAGTGTGTTCTATTGGATGATATTTGATAATGGTTTCGTGAAGTCCGCTGATTTATTATCCAAAACAATGATGGGAGAGAAGCCTTCTTTTTGGCAGAAAAACTTTGGCGAACAAATTATGCGCTCTTTGATGCTTACCAGTATGGATAAAGCAACTTACACTAAAGGAACATGGAAAGCAACAAACAATCGTGTAGTCAAAGATGTAGCTAATTCTGCATTACAAGAGAGTAAAGGCAGACGTGGACGTAAGCAAGTCTGTGTCCTGCTTGAAGAAATGCTTATACAACCTCATGCAGAACTTCTTACCAACGAGATAGAAAAAATACTCACCGAATGGATGGAAACGAATGATACGGATTCTATTCTTGCTTATATTTTTGCTGCGCTGACCAATGGAAGCTTGCTTAATGATACCTATAACTATCGTACTTTCCATACAGCCATCTTGGAAAAATTCCCATCCCTTGGATTTAAGTCTGGCTTTGATTGGGGAGAAGCCCTTTATAATGCCATTGTCAGTGAACGTGGCAACGACTATAATTTGAGTTTATCAGAAAAGACTGTTCAAACAGGAAAAGAACAGGCAAAGTTGATAAGCATAAGACTGCGCACCTTACTTTCCCCTGATGTATATTGATTGCATCATAAAGGCTTGATTTGTTAAAAAGAAACGCTGTTCCGTTAAAAGCACCTCGGCAGAAATCGTCATGATTTTTACCGAGGTGCTTTCATTTTATTCCATCGTAATTTCGCAGCGTAATTATTAAAACAACATGATATGCAAGGCAATTTTATAATGTTACAGAAGGATGACCTGAAACAGGTTGTTTCTGAATTGGTGGAAGAATTAGTTGGGAAAAAGCCACAGGCCGATTTGACACCAGAAGAGAGTGACGAGTATTTTACTCGCGATCAGGTATGTGAACGACTCCACATAACCTATACCACTTTGTGGCGTATGCAGAAGGAGGGAAGAATTGTAGTTCACAAATTGGGAGGACGTAATCTTTACTCGAAGAAGGAAATCTCCTCACTTCTGAAAGCTAAAGTACAGACTGCTAATAGCGCTAATCCAAATGTTTAATCTAAAAGCAAGCATTATGGAAGAACAATACATTCGAGTAGGCACTACTATATATAAGGTAGTGCAGCAGCCTTTGGCAGATGGAACGATGACTACCCGCAGATTGCAATGGAGCTTTGGCACTATCCGACAAGATTATGGTAAGCACAATATCCCTCCTATTGATAAATATAATGGTTTTTGCACAGTGCCAAGTCACACAGACTATCAAAAGGATGTTGCAGGTTTCTATAATCTGTATGAACCAATTGACCATGTTCCGGCAGAAGGGAATTTCTCTGATATTGAAAAACTGCTACACCACATCTTTGAGGAGCAATACGAACTGGGGTTGGACTATATGCAGTTGCTTTATATGCAGCCGACTCAGAAACTCCCCATCCTGTTATTGGTGTCAGAGGAACGAAACACAGGAAAGACCACTTTCCTGAACTTTCTGAAAAGTATCTTTCAGGACAATGCCACCTTTAATACAAACGAGGATTTCAGGAGCCAGTTCAATGCTGACTGGGCTGGCAAGCTACTCATCGTTGTGGACGAGGTGCTGTTGAGTCGTAGAGAAGATTCAGAGCGATTGAAGAACCTAAGCACAGCCCAAACCTACAAGGTGGAGGCCAAGGGTAAAGACAGACAGGAGGTAAACTTCTTTGCCAAGTTCGTACTATGTTCCAATAACGAACTTTACCCTGTTATCATTGACCCGGGAGAAAACCGCTATTGGGTGCGTAAAATCCGACCACTTGAAAGCGATGATACCAATTTCCTACAAAAGCTAAAGGAACAGATACCTGCATTCCTCTATTATCTCCAGCACCGCACACTCTCCACCAACAAAGAGGGGCGTATGTGGTTTCATCCTACCCTTATCAGGACAGAGGCTCTTGACCGCATTATCCAGTGCAACCGCAACCATACGGAGTTGGATATGGTAGAGCTGATACGTGACATTATGGAAACGCAACACGTTGACAAGCTGTCGTTCATCCCTCAAGACTTAATACCGTTACTGACCATGAACGGTGTAAAGGTGGAGCAATGGCAGATACGAAAGGTCGTGAAAGATGTCTGGCGACTTACCCCTGCTCACAATGCACTGACCTATCTTGCCTATCAATGTGACTACACTAAGCCGGGGCGTGTTTCCTCAATTAGCAGAGTGGGACGTTTCTACACGGTGACCAAGGAATTTATAGACTCTTTAGGTTTATAATCCTTTGTTGAGTTGTTGAATTGTTGAGAACAACAGACTAATCTTTGGTACTCAAACAAATACAATTCAACAAGCACTCAACAAGAGGTGTAACTGGGCAAAAGAGAAAGCTATTTTTCTTTTCACCAGCCCATTCTCTCAACAACTCAACATTTCAACAAATCACTCACATTATGACTATACAAGAAATAAAGGCAATCCAAATATCCAACTTCCTTGCAAGCAAGGGATATGAACCAATAAACAGAAAAGGAAATAAGTGGTGGTACTTATCGCCACTACATACGGAGAAAACCGCATCATTTAAGGTGGATTTAACCAAAAACGTGTGGTATGACTTTGCACTGGGCAAAGGAGGTAACATCATTGATTTGGCGATGCAACTATACCACACGCAAAACATTTCAGAAGTATTGCACATGATGGGGCATTCAATTATTCTACCCACAATACCAATCCATTCTACTTGCTCACAAAAGGACACTTCGTTTGAAGATATTGAGGTAAAAGAACTGGCTCATCCTGCTTTGCTACAATACCTCTCGGGAAGGGGTGTTGATTCTATTACAGCCAAAAGGCAGTGCGTGGAAATACACTACAAAAGTGCTGGCAAGCGATATTTTGCTATTGGCTTCAAGAATGATGCTGGTGGCTATGAACTTCGGAATCCATACTTCAAGGGATGTATTGCTCCGAAAGCAATCACTACGATAAGGAACCACGAAACCGCTTGTCACATATTCGAGGGATTCGTGGATTATCTCTCCTATCTCATACTACATGGCGAATGTGATGCGGTGGTACTCAACTCCATTGTAAACATCCCGAGTGCTCTCTCCATGCTCAATAAGTATTCTCAAATATGCTGCCACTTGGATAATGACAAAGCTGGCAGAATGGCCACCTGGCAGATAATGAAAGCATTGGGAGACAAGTGTACTGATGCCTCAAATGAGTATGAAGAATACAAAGATCTCAACGAGTATCTGATGAACAAAAGCATTGCATTCCTACAAAAGGGAAGAAACAAATTCTGACTTGGCGGCTGGACGCAAAGAGGTGTGGCGTGCACGACAGGGCTTGCCCTGATATAGCCCACTATAACTTCTCCACTTTATTCCCGAAGAGTGAGTGTTCGACCAATCTACCACATTGCAGCATGGTAAATAGAGCCAAAGAATTGAAAATCAACACTTTTAATAAGCCATAACGGCTGCTTGAATATCATTGGCAACAATATACTTTGCAGCCGAAATCGATAACGAAATAAACAAAATATCAGATTTATGACAGAAAAGAACGCATTAAAGATGAACCTCGACTATGAGCGCAAGATAGTGGAGCTTCAGTCGAGAGTGAACAAGTTGGAGAACCTTTGCTACATGACAAAGGAAGTATTGAACCTTGAAGAGGCTTCCGCCTTTCTCGGCATTGCCAAGAGTACGTTCTACAAGATGACGCATCTTAACCAGTTGCCGTACTTCAAGCCTGCTGGCAAGCTCATCTTCTTTGAGAAGAAAGCCTTGCTTGACTGGGTGCGTGGCGCAAGAGCCATGTCGGAGGAGGAGATAAGACTGGAGGCTGCAAACCGTCTGAATGAAATGAACAATAGACCATAGCATCATGACGAAAGATGAACTTGTAAACAGTCTGCAAAAACGTGACCCTCTGTTGGCTAATGCGGTCAGCAATATGGTAGACTACATTTCCGACCGCTTTCCTGCTGCTTACCCAAGCAAGGAACAGACGGAAGCAGTCTATAACTATCTTCACTCGGTCTATGCTGACGGTGACGGAACCATGTCTGAAAGAAACTGTGAGCATCGAAGAATTGCATCACAGAAAATTACCATCAATGCCATACAAGTGCTTGACAGTCCCCAACTTGACCGACTGCAACGTGTGCTTGACCATATCGCATACGACAAGGAGTATTATATGCCAGAGAGAGGCTTCGGCATGAGGCGATAGTTTCTCTTTTGACGGCAGAGAGTTTTCCGCATAACAGCAAGAAAAGATTTACATAACAATAATAGAACAACGATGAACAGTAATATTTTCAACAGCATTATCCTGAGTAACGAACAAGTGAACTATCTGATGGGTGGCACGGCTGGCATCAATCGCCTTTCATGCCTTTATCAACTCATTCAGATGGTGACACGACAGATAGAAACCTCAAATGAGGTTGGGGAATCTACAACAGAATTGTGGGAAGTGAACATGTCAGAGGTGGCTCTATCCAAACTATGGAAGTGTGACCGAAAGACCGTCTCCAAGATGCTTGACCACATGAACAAATTGGGCATTCTTTCTTCTATACAGACAAGACGGGGAAGTGTTCACACTTTGCTCTGCATTTCAGCTTGGATTGTTGATGGCAAGAAGTTTGTCAATCCGTACTATATCCCCATCAACCAAAGAAGCAACTATGACAAGTCAAGTTCTTCTGCTTCCACAACCGCCTTCCCCAACAAAGAAGATCCTCCCATCAAGAATGGCGGTACTTCTCCTACACAACTTGCCAACAGTTCCTTTTCTTCCCTAACTTCTGGAAATGGCGATAATGGCGAGAAGGAAGATGATCCACAGCCAAGCGTCTCTGACATGGAACTGGAGGCGGAAGCCAGAAGGCAATTCTTCAAGGAACAGATGGAAGCGGAGGATGCCCCACAATTTCTGTTGCTTGGGTAATTTGAAAACCGTTATACAACAAGTCTGTGAACATGTGCAACCGCAGTGCGTAGCGTGCTTGTGCGTAAACTCTGATAGCAGTGCTATGCAAGAAATACCAATGTCATACAAACGCACTTCGTTTGTCCGTATGCCAATGGACTTCTTGAACGCTCGCAAGCTCGCATTGGGTTGCACACTTTTATAGAAGCAATACTTGGTATGAATAAGAAAAATATAGAAAAGGAAGCACCGAAATACACGAGCCGCCTGATAGTAAGGCTTACGCCACAGCTTCATAAGGAGATAGCGGAATATGCAGCCCTTTGCGGACTGACCACAAGCGCATACGCACGCAAGCGGTTGGAGGGCAAATATCCCAAACAACGCTTGACTGACAAAGAAATGGAGGCTTTGAACAGCCTATCGGATGCCAGGGGCGATATACAGAAATTGTTCGGCTTCCTCAAAGGTCGTCCGCTAACGGAACGTGAGAACATTCTACGTAGCGAAATCTTTATGAAACGATGGAGAACAAGCGCAGAGGTGATCTTGAACCGCATGATTGAGATAGAGAAATACTTAACACAATAGAACATACAACATATATGATAGCAAAAGCAAAGGTAATAAGTCATGGCGCAAATGCCATACGTTACTCAGTGGATAAGGACAAGGCGGAGATTGTAAAGACCAATCTCTTGCCCGATGATATTTCCCCAACGGCAATGTGGGCAAGAATGCTTGCCTTGCAGAAGAAGTTTGAGGACAAATTGAACCGTTATCATCCGCTCAAACGTAACATGATACGCATTGAGGTTTCCCCAACCTCGGAGGAAACGCAAGGTTGGACGATGGAGGAATGGCAGAGGTTGGCGGATGACTTTATCCGTGAGTTTGATGCGGTTGACCTTTCAGCCAAGTCGAAGCGCAAGAGTGCAAAGGCAACCAACCTCAAAGACAGCCAATATGTTGTTGCGCTTCATCGTGACAGCAAGAGTGGCATTATGCACCTTCATATTGATGCGAACCGCATAGACATAAGGGGCAACGTGAATGATGCCCATTATATCTACGAGAGAGCGATGGCTGCTGCCGCCAAGGTTGGGCAACAGCGTGGATGGAAAGATGCACAAGAGGTAAGCCGCCAAAATAAGGACGCGATAACCAATGATTGTCTTTCCGTTTTGGCTAAGATGCCGTACTTTGATTGGGGACTATACACAAAATGCCTCACACAAACGGGATATGATGTCAAACTGCAATCCGACAACAAAGGACAAGTGCGTGGCTATGCCATCAAGCGTGGTAACTCCATTTATAAGTCCTCGGAACTTGGCAAAGGTCGTTGTCTGATGCCCTCAAAGATTGAAGGTACTTGGGCAAAACTGCATCATCAAGAATTGGAGAAACCAGTTTCAACTCCAACAAAGAATACCCAACAGCCAAAGATTATGACTGTACCCAAACCCATGCCTACTGCGGACAACTCTCCAAAGATACGTCACTTCGATTTTTCTACGGACGAGTTTCATCATTATCCTGTTGACATTCCACAGAACTGTCTGGAAGTCATCGACAAGAATATTGCTTTGGATGCCGACAATGTGTTTGCCAAGATTGGTGATGTGCAAAAGACCGCCATCCTTCTCTTTGCTGAATACATTGATGCAGCCACAACCATTGCCGCCCAGTCTGGCGGTGGCGGAGGTGGCGCTACCTCAGGTTGGGGACGAGATAAGGACGAGGATGAACTATCTTGGGCGCATCGTTGCGCTATGATGGCTAATCGTCTGTGCCGACCTCGCAAGAAGCAAGGATATGGCAGATAACCGAATGTTCTACAAAACAACATTGTTACTATGCCAATAGGTAAAAGCAAAATATCGGATATGGATTTCGGTTCTTTCGAGGACACGATTGACAAGAACATCGAAGCGGAAAAGGCTTCGGACAAGTTCGACCAGCAACTTCAAGCCTACAAGGATGCTGAAGCCACTTTGAATACCGCAAAATCAAGCCTTTATACGGCAACGACATCTTTAACCGAGGCAAAAGAAAACTTGGTTGAAGCCACCGATAAAGCGGATGCCGTTACAAAAGCCATTGACAGCTTTATTGCCAAGGTGAGAGATATAAAATTCACTGCTAAAGTTGATGATGCCGATATAGAAAAACTAACTGATGACAGGAAGAAATACATCTCGGAGGAGTCCAAACTGCTTAAAGACCACCGAAAGGAGAACAAGGAAATTCTCAGCCGTCATTTCTATGATATGTCTAATATGATGTCAAAGAATGAAGGTGTGTGGCTCTCGAATGGTTGGGTAAAGGCTTTTCTTTGGATATTCCTGCCGTGTTTTCTTTATACGGTCATTTCGATTGTATATTTTGTTGCATCGTGCATAGGCAAATGAAAAAGCGGATGGTTGTTGTATAATCAACTCCATCCGCTATATTTGCTTTTATAATTGTGTCATTCTAACAGAATGACGTGTGCCTGAGTATTGTCCATATCAGGCATTGTCATTCCAACTGGTGCCCCAATATAAGTAGGATCTGTAATGACATAATGTTTTCCATTTAAAGAAATATAATCCCCAGTAACATTATCTGTAAAGCATACTGCACTTGCCAAATGCCCTGGATAAAACACTAATATTGTTTTTAATCCCAACAAATCCCTTATCAAACGAGAGAATAGTATAGACCTGTCTTCACAGTCGCAATATGGATAATATAATGTTTCTTCTGCAAAGAATGCTCTGTCGTGCCCCCAAACTTTGTCATCATATTCATAAACAAAAGCTGTTTGAACCCAGTTAAGCAATTTATTTGCTGCCTCCAACTGACTTAATCCATTAATCTTCTCCTTTAAGACAGGGTAGAGCTTATCTTTCACATGTTCATCCAATGGCGTATTGGCATACATTGCCCATCTTGTCATAAAGTTGCCATTTATTTCTGATGTCGGGTATGTATTATAGAAATCTATCATGTTTTTGTTCACTTGAACCTGCACTTGAACATCTGGATATCTTTGAGATGTCAAAGTCCTTAAATCGCTTGCCTTGTATTCAAACTGTTGGTTTTGGAGAATCAATGACAATGGCTTTTCCTGAGGAAATGAAGCGGCACATATCTCCAGCTCGTTCTTGTCACATTCAAATGGATAAAACTCCATACCGTCTATATTGAAATATGAGACATCATAAATTACATGTTTGCTTGCAAACAACAAATATATGTGCTGCCCATTTCTCCCCAATCTCATCTTGTAGCCACTTTGTGCATAAATATAAGAAGTCAGCAATGTTGCCTCATTGTCATTTCTATAAACTGCTTTAGAAAGCGACGACAATAAGTTAAGGTATGCCCAATCGCACAAATTTCTGCTAACCCTTATTGCAAGACAGTCTCTTATTGTATTGTTGAGTACGCCTTCTTCCGACAGTTGTGTCCAGACATTAGACAACTGTTCGTTGCTACAATCTTGTAGAGACAATTTTAGGTCTTTGTTAAGGCGAACCTTACATTTTGTTCCACAGTAAATAAAGTCAACCGTCCTTTCTTGTGGTTGAGAGTCCTCTTTGATAGGTGCGATAGGCTTAGGTTGCGGATTTGGTGTCGGCGGCGCAATAACTTCCTTGATTGGGATTGGATTGCTCTCTATGGGCTTGTCCTTATCTTCTTCGGAAATAATGACAGGTGGCACAGTCTCGTCTTTGGGCTTTGGAATGGCTGGCAAGGCATTGTATTGCTCCCATGCTTCTTTTAGAAATTTTACATATTGGTCATTTGCTTGTTTACGAAAATCATTAAATTGCTGTTTCGCATGTTCTCTGAAAGTGTCATAAGATTTATGAAAATCTGAATTTTGAGCATAACTTAAAGCAACGCCAAATAGACATAGGTGTAACAGACAAATGGCTCGATGATTATTCTGCATGATAAATGTTTTTTCTTAATGCATGTAATCAAATTATTCCAAATTCCATTTCCGCCAATCTCCTAAAGAAGAATTATTTGAAGAAATAACAGTAGGTGATTGTGCTTTCTTATTCACAGAAATGGACAGACTATTGACTTCTTTGGAAATATTGTCAAATAGACTCCCAAGTTCAATCTTTCCATTAGCTTTCTGTAGATTTTTTAACAAACAATATGTGAACAAACCATGTTGCTGGTCATCATATGACAATGCAGACTCATCAGCTCGACATGCCGTCATTACTACAAGATTTCCATGTATCAAAGGGTCTTTCACTTTTATTGCAACACCTCTTGACTTCATGAGCATATTGCCGTCTCGTTTGCCTCCACTGAAACAAGCGTCAATAAAAGCGACTGTAGGAATCTTACTTCTACCGAACTGCTCATATATTTTATTTATGTCCATTCCTGTTTCTGTGTCACGTGCCATTCCATCTACAGGCAAGAGAAACGCTGTTGATTGGTCATCTGAAGGCATTCCATGACCAGCATAATAGAATATAAGTTTGGTATTGCTATGATTGCCACAAAGTTGCAAAATGTGGTTCACTTCATATTTCATTTTATTGAGTGTCGCATCTTTCATATAAGTTATATTCTCTTTTGGTATGCCTAAAGCCTGGTTGCAATACCTATAAAATGTGCTTCCATCATTTTCTACATATTCTACGTTCTGCTCATAGTCGTAGTTTTCATTTGCAATAATTAATGCATAAGTGTTGTCTGCTGATGCTGTACTTTGTGGAACATTTACATCCACATCAGAATCAAAGCTAAAATTCTTTACTATATAATTTTCCCAATCTGAGTAGTTAGAATAAGATTTTGCATTATAGGCTCCCTCATTATAATATTTCTCCAATAAATCACATGAGAATATATCCCCAACATTTCGTGATAACCATTTAAGAGCTAATTTTAGATATTTTGAATCCAAGTCCTTTCGATACAATTCATCATAGACATACCCAAGATATCTTTTTGCTCTACCCTTTGTCGATCCCCAAAAGGTCATATAATCATCTACGTTTTCAACAGCAACGGTAAACCACTTTGCGGCGTAAACCAAATTCTTGTCCACACCTTCCTTGCCCGTCATATAGGCACAACCCACCATATAGCAAGAATACAAATCTCCCTTTTCTGCATTTGAACGATATAATTTGAAAGCCTCGTATTTCATATCATCATAATCATCATAATAAATACCAGCCAGTATTCTTTTAGGACCTATCATGTCTGTTGTTGATTCACGAATCTTATTTTTCAAGAAATTCACAGCGTCATCTTTGTTCTTTTCTCGAAGAATTATAGCATAATTGCCGATAGCCCATTCTCGCGCATCTCCCGTATTGTCAGAATTGTTTATTGCCATCAGATAGTATTTTTTTGCAATATCGTCACTTGCTGTAACACCAGAGTGTGTTCCATAACGACGGTCGTACAATCTTCCCAAATTAAATTGTCCTTGTGGACTACCTATAGCAGATGACTTTTCATACCAATTAATGGCATTTCGAAAATCTCCTTTTCTTTCATAACAATACCCCATGGTGTTAAGTGCCCAACAGTCTGCTTTCTTTATATTTGCCGATATTAACGAAATTGCCTTGTCGTACTCACCATTCTCAACAATTTCTATAACCTTACTTTCTATATCTTCAGGCAACTGAGCAAATACCTTAAAACATGGCATAAGTAAAAATATAAACATCATTATTTTTTTCATCGTTTCCAACATTTTAGTTAATAATCTTTCTTTATAATACACTTCATTCCAACAAAAACAAATACTTTTAGCTTTTGTAAATCTGAATTATTCAACCTTATGCATCCTTCACTACTTCTTGTCCCAATTGATTCTGCCAAACATGTACCATGAATGCCAATGCTATTGAATTTTGGAACTTTTAGTCTGAAAAAGTATGGACCATACGCACCTTTACGTAGTCCTTTTCCATCTTTAAAGTCATGCTTCCAACAAGAAGAATTCTCAATAGAACAAATTGTAAACGTTCCCTCAGGGGTTTTCTTATCACCTGCTTTCGTCTTATTTCCATAGTTCTTTCCCACGGCAATTGGGCATTTGAAAATTGTGTCACTATTTTCAATAACAAACAGCTTAAGTTCTATTTTTGACACAAAAATATATCGTTGTCCCAATATACTATTGCAAATAAGCAATATGAATACAAACAGCAATGTTCTCTTACTACACAACTTTTTTACAATAGCCAAAATGTAGTTCATAACTTATACGCTCTTATTATAAATGATAAGTAATAAAAAAACATCAAATTTATAGCGTGCGTTTTTTCCAATTTGTGATACTCTTTGAAAAAAGTATTGATGGAGTTTGCATCTTTTTATTTACAGAAACGGATGTTTTCATAACATTGCTTTTAACATTATCAAAGAATGTTCCGAGTTGAATTTGCCCACGTCCTTTCTGTAATTCTTTTAACAGAAAATATGTGAACATTCCATGTTTTTGGTCTTCGTAAACAGATGCGGTTTCATCTCCTTGGCATGCTGAGATAGTTATAGTATTTCCTAACGGTTCCGTCTCTTTCGCCTTTATGGCAACACCCCTTGATGAAACCAACATATCTCCTTTTTTTTCGTCCCACTAAAACAGGCATCTAAAATAACATAAGATTCTATGTTGTTTGCTGAAAGTGTACTGTATATATCTTTTAAGTTTAATCCTGAATTAGCATTTTTAGCAAATCCGTCTGTTGGCAAAAGATATGTTGTTTGAAGGTCTTCCGATGGCATACCATGTCCACTGTAATAAAATATGATTTCTTTGGCATTCTTTGAATCTATATTCTGTTTCAGCCATTCTAATTCCCATTTCATTTTATTTAGTCCCGCATTTTTTATCAAGTGTACATTATCCTCTGGGATACCTAATGCCATTTTGCAATATTGGGAAAATACACTTCCATCATTTGATGCATAAGGAACATATTCTTCATATTCGTAATCTTCATTTGCAACAACCAACACATACGTACTTTTTCGTGTATTTCTTTCTCCTTGTGGAATATCCACATCAACATCGGAATCTAATGCTAATTTTGCTATAACGTTATCTTCCCATTCAGATGCATTCTTATATATTTTTGCATTAAGAACGCCTTCTTTATAGAATCGTTCGGCATAATTGTCTTCTTCTGCACTCATTAGATTTCCATTTTCGTCATTTTTAATATTCGTAAGATGAATGATATGTCTATCATGTTGAGCTTTATAATAATACTTAAGTGCATTTTTCAAATCTCGTTCATCAAGTGTTTTCCTATATAAACGTTCGTAGCATTCTCCTAATCTATCCTGAGCTGACCAATTTCCTTGGTCGGCAGCCCTTTGATACCATTTTGTAGCTTCCTTTAAGTCTTTATCTACAAATAAGCCTTCTTCAAAGTATTCGGCAAGCGCAAATTGTGCTCTCGCATAGCCATTTTCTGCCGATATTCTATATAACCTAAAAGCCATTATGTCTTTATGGTCATAATATTCGGCCAATGCACATGGGCTTTTCTCTAAATCTATTTCTTCATCAACAGCCCTGTGTAACAATTTCTTGCCTTCTTCTATTTTACCTTCTTCACGAAGAATTAAGAACAAATTAAACAGGGCATATTTCCTACCATTAGCTTTGGCATCATCGGTGTTGTTTACAGCCTGCCAATACCATTTTTTTGCAGTATCATCGTTTGCAGTAATTCCACTATGCTTTCCATATCGCTTATCATAGAGTCTACCTATGTTAAACTGAGCACCCGCTTTCTTTTGAGCAGCAGATTTCTTATACCATTCAACAGCCGTTATGAATTCCCCTTTTTCTTCATATATATATCCTAATAGATTTTGGAAAGCTCTATCTCCACTCTTCGCAATAGGTAGCGTTTGTTTTATAGCTTCATTTATAGAACCTTTTTCTACCATATCTATAATTTGGTCATATAGTTCATCATTTTGTGCATAGGAAGTAAATATACTAAGACACAAAAATAATACGGTATATATCTTTTTCATTTTTTTATAATTGTTAAGTTTTTGGCTTTAAAAACCATTGCTGGGTCTTTTACACGTTTTTGCGACAACCACCTTTGAAATTCCTTATTTGGCAGTTCTCGTGGCAAATTCTCTTGTTTCTTTGAATCCAAAGCTTTTACAAAAGAGTTTGATGAGAATATTATATAGATTTGATTTAACTCTTGTGTATGTGTACATGTCATAGTATACTCGTCTACATATTGGCGTAAGTCTGGGGAAGCCCATTTGGCTGAAAAGAATACATATCTTTCATTTGCTTTTACATAAACGTTCCCTTCTTCTTGATTTTGATAAGGCAATAAACAAAAGGCATTACCATCGTTGTCTATCAAATAGACTGCTATGTAGCCTGACAAAGGAGACATAAACGATAAGAATAAATCATCACCACCATAAAACGTGTCATCATCAAACTTATCATCTGTTCCATTGCGCAGTATATGGAAATCAAAGTCTATGTGTGAAGATACGATTTCACGGATTTTACCTTTAATCCAAACTTTTACTACAAGTTGTTCTCCATTAATTTCCGTTTTGAAAATAGGATTTCCTATAGTTTCTATCCATTCTCCTTTTACCTCACTTCCACCAATTGACATGAAATCGATATTGGATTTGCCATTTTCATTTTTTACTAAAGTTGAATTTGATTGAGAAACGACAGTACCAAACTCATCAGCAATCAGCTGTATTTTTACACGTTCTAATGCAATGTTTTTTGCTTTTTCCAAATCTACACTTTCAGGTACTACGTATGTGTATTCTCCATCAACAGTTTTAATTTTTTGTGGATAACTACTGATGGAAAATAACATACATATAAAACTACAGAACAGCCTTTTTACCATCCCAAAATTTCATCAAGTTTCTTTTGGATATCTTCGCTTTTGCTTTTTAACTCGTCTTGTACTGCTCGTTTAGCTGCAGCTTTTGCCATTGCGCCATTGTAGGCTATGCGAACAAGCACTTCTTTATTTTTGTTCGTCTTTATGCGATAGCATTCCATAACCGTTATGGTACGTCCTATACTTTGAGAGATGAGATTCTTGGCTCCCATAATACTTTGTGCCAAAGAAGAAGCCTCTTCATTTGCAAGTTGTTGGTTGGCTACTGAGTTCTCAATCAATGCTGTTACTTCTGTTTGTATCTGACCTGCTAGATTCTGCTTGGCTAATTCTAAAGCCTGCATTTTGGCGGCATCATAGTTCTCGCCAATGCTCATCGCTTCTCCCATAAGATACTTGGGGTACATATCATCATCATACTCCATTTGCATCATGTAAGACTTGTCTAATTGTTTCTCTAAAGGCAAAGCACCAGGGGCCGTTATCCAGCCTTCTTTTGTTAGTTTCTTGGCATCTTTTCTTGCTGCTTTAGATGCCTTTTCGTTTAGCTCACTCTTGGATACTTTACGCATCTCTTGACGTTCCTTACGAACATCTTTGGTAGTCTGCGCTGTCATATTTGCACTAAGGCAAAGAATGACAAACGTACATACGAACAATTTTCTCATTGTAGGAATTCTTTTAATTTATAATTGATTTTGTATTGTTTCTAAAAATCCATTTGGAATATAAGCAGTTGCCACCAAACATAGACCAGATATTTCCACAACAACACGTTGTTGTCCCGCAATGCGAGCAACTCTTCCTATAACACCCTCAAACTCACCATCTATAATTTTAACAATATCACCACTTTTATAATGACATTGTTCAGATGACACTATCCGTACATGTTCGCTATCTGTATTTGTAGCTTTTATAAAGTTCGTCATTGCTGAAAATGAGATGGTAAGAGGTGGGTGTTTGCCATTTTCCTCCAATGGTTTTGTTTTATCAAGATAAAATTTTAATACAGATATTTCATCTCCCTTTTTCTTGATAATGGAGTTTACAACTTCCCTTGTAGTATATACAAAAAGAAGATTGGGAAGAAGAGGCTGTAAAATTCGCTTCTTCTTCCCAATTTCTTTCTTTATTACATAATGCATAGGCATATATGACTGAACGTCAGAGGTTGATATGATGTCATGTGCTTTCTGTGTTCTGTTGTATGTAACTCGCAACACAAACCATTCGTGATTTGCCTTTTGTACATAGTCCGAGGACACCCCTGTATGTGAGCGTTGTGCTTCGGGGAGGACATTGGAGGTAAGTCCAACGTAAGGAGATCTGCTTCGACCTCGATGGGTATGCGCATTAATCAATGCGTTCATATCGTTTTTATGTCTTGCATTAAATTAGCAACTATTTGACACAAAAAAAGCGTGGAATCGTCCTGTTGTCCATTCCACGAGTCGAGGCTCTTGCATTGCCTATTATAGTCGAACAGACAACGTCAGAGCCCACGCCGATATGAAAATCATTACCGTTAAGAGACCTATATAATACATTTGATTGCATCCAAAAGGGTACAATCCATGCTTACAAGGTCTCCACGGGATAGATATAATCACACCCGGGACATCTACCGTTGACCATATTCGAGACTATAATTCAGAATGTTTGCAAGATTCGACTCGTCTCAAACACAGCGTCAGATAAACGCCTTCTATATGTCTTGACTCTCTTCCCACCCATTGCCCGCTTATTACCGAGAAAGTTGTTTGGACTTCTCAGCTTTCAGCTCGGCGTTGGCTGTCTGCGTATCGACATTGAGTAAACCCAAATTGACACACAGATTCGAGAGTCGCTGCAAAAATAACAAATTTTCTTCAAAACGAGCAAGGTTTACTTGGATTTTCTGTCAATACTGTCCGATTTTAACATTTAAGAGACTATTATTGCTGTATATGGAAGTATAAAAATTACACAGTCGCAATGTTATGTAACAAAGGTTGCTACAGAAACAATAAAAGGAGCAAGAACATTTGTTGTCTTGCTCCCATAATCTTTCTATATAAAGATTTTCAATGTGCTCCATGTTATGGCAATTAGTTCGCCAAGGCGAACCTATTAAAACCATAAATATATAGTAAGGTGTATTTATTCTCTATTGATTCGTTCCACTAATTCATTTGGTGTAAGTATCTCCATCTTTGAGAAGCCAAACCACTTTTTGCCCAAGTCTTTGATGGATGCTCCAATGTGATATACATCATCGTCTATACAAAGGAAGCGGTCATGCGATAAACGGAATGTTTCAACGTCAATCGGTGCATATTGAGCATTATGACGGTCTATGTCGAGTTGGAACTGACGGCTTATCTGCTGAGTGTAGATGATTGCAGACACGTTATTATCTCTTTTGTCGAGCAATGTCAGTACAGTCTCGTCAACATAGTTGTCGATAAGGACAATACGTTTCTTTGCACTCTTAATCAAGTCGGACACGAAAGTATAGGCATCATAAATTTGACCATTGTAGAACACACCTTGTTTCGGCTTTGCATTGCCCTCGTCCAATCTGCGAAACACTTCTTCTATACGCTTGTCGGATTCTTGCAAGTGTTTGTCTGTATCTTGTTGATGCTGTAAAATTTCCAACTGGTGATATTCTATTGTTTCCAAGCGGCTGAACACAGAAGCATTATTCACCATGAAGTGACGCATGGAAACAAAGGCTCGCATGATTTGTATATTGACCTCAATGGCTGTTTTTGAACGGAGAACACTACTAAGCATTGCCACACCTTGTTCAGTGAAAGCATACGGCATATATTTGAGATGTTGACCTTATTTTTCGTTTAAGGTCACAATTTGTGACCTTAAACATTCTTCCTTTGTCAATTGAAACCGAAAATCATCAGGAAAGCGTTCAACATTGCGTTTAACAGCCTGATTGAGAACTTTAGCTTCTACCCCATATAGCATTGCTAAATCTTTATCAAGCATAACTTATTGTCCTCTAATGACTTTTATTAAAGGTTCTATATTATTCACAACCTTATTGATATCACATTTTGTGACATCCATTTTAGACTGGTCGCAAATTGCGACTGGTTTATTGTTATCTATATTATTAGTCATATTTATGTCTTTATTTTTGAGGTCACAAATTGTGACCTTAAATATATTGTTTATTGTTGCATACAAAGGTAGTGCTTTTAGCCTTTAAGCCACTATTGCACAACCCCATTTCTTTGAAAAGAACGTAAAATCAATAGTTTTATTGCTGTGATTGAACTTTTAGTAATCGCTTCACTCGTTGTACGGTACTTACCCCTTTATCACTCAACTTCGCCACATCCCTAATGGAATACCCCTTGCGAAGCAAACTTATTACTTCCCTATATTCGGCTTTCATCTGTTCTGCCGTTTTTACAGAGCCTACCCTGCGTCCGAGTTTTCCTCCTTTCTCTATATACCGCTTCCGTCCTGACTGCAATCGGAAAGAGATATTATCACGTTCCAATTCCGCACAGGTCGAAAGCGTGGCTATCATTATAGGAGCAAAGAGAGATGGATGTCCTTCTTCATCCAATAATATAAGTTGTTCCTTTTGTATGTAGAGGTTAATACCACAGTCAATGAGTTCCTTGACAGAAGCAAGAACCTCAAACGCATTGCGTCCCAATCTTGACAGCTCACTGACAAGTAGGATTCCAATGCGGTTTGCTTTGCAGTATTCCATTGCCTCACACAACACTGGACGCTCATCATTCTTCTTTGCGCCAGAGATGTGTTACTCAAAGACCTTGCGGATTTCTATTCCCTTATATTTTGCATACTCCGACAAGTCAAGCAAGGTGTTCAGGCGAGCTATATATGCGATTATCCATTTCGGTACGGAGCAGCACGAATCAATCTTCGCCCCGTCCGAAGCCGCTGACATCAAGAGTGTGATGCAGGAGTACGGAGAAACCACCGAACAACAGAAAGCGGTCGGCGCATGGCTCTGTGATTATGCGGAAAGCCAACAGCCTTTTGACGAAACAAAACATCGCAATACACTCAATGAGGTTGACGATGTCGCAGAGGGGAAGTATGATTGGAAGATTGAGAGAGGTCGAGGTGGAATCAGCATATGACGGTTAATCATGATTCCTTAAAATGTAACTTACTCAGCTAAGATTTTTGTACTATGTTTTTTACCATCCCTATATACATCAGTCTTTATCATTATACCTTTTTGTCTTGTTTTATGAGATATTCCTTGAAGGTCTGTGTATATAGTAGATAAGGTGATATCATTCGCCCCATATATGCTTCTCACACTGGAAGCTTTGTCCAACGGTACATATCCACTTTCATTTACAATATTCTGCCCTTCTGCTGTAGTAAGAAACTCAAATAGCTTATATGCAGTTGAATTACGGTCTATATCTGAACGAACAGCCGCATAGACTTCTGTAGTATATGGATATGTATTGGATATGATATTTTCCTTCGTCATTTCCACTCCATTAATACCAATGGCTCTTGTACTTCCATTGTCAACTATTACACTATAATAGTAAAAAGGAGAATAACCAATCCCTTGTTTATCTTCCTCAAGTTGATAGTACGGAGACATCATCGTGAGGCCAACTTGTAATTCGGGAAAATCTCCAATAGTCAAGCCATCCATTACAAGTGTCTCGAATTTCTCTTGACTCCCTGAATTACGGTTACGAACATACGGATTGATTTCTTCATCGTTCCCACCGACTTCTTTCCAGTTCGTTATTTCTCCAGTATATATTCTTTGAAGTTGGCTGATTGAAAGATTGTTTACGGGATTCAAAGGATTAACCATAAAAGTCAACGCGTCTTTGGCAATCGGTTTTCCAATAAGAGTTACCCCATTTTCTTCAGCATAAACCTTTTCATCCCTTGAGATTAACCTTGCCGCGATAACCATTTCAACCTTATCATCTATCAGATTCATGAAAGACATATGTGTATTTGACTGTTTTAGACAGTGAGTGCTCAAATAGATTCGTTCATCTTCAGAACAGGTATATTCTGGAACTATCATTTTAATATCAGCTCCAGGTTCTTGAGTGAATGTGCGACGTTCCCATTTATAATTAAACCCAAGAATCTTACACATAAGAATTGTTCTCAATGGGTCTGTTGAATCTGACCCATCGATAATAGGAAAATTATCAATGGTAATATCGGAGATGGGAGGTGCTGACGGTGTTTCCTCTGCTGAACATGAGACTACACTAATCAAACTCAAAAACAAGATGCTTTTTTTTATGAATGTCATTATTTCGATTTTTTATGTATTGGACCTTAATTCCGCAACTATTTAGTTTAACGTTATTTATAATATCCTGAGCAACAATAAGTTGCTCAGGATATTGCTATATCAGAAATATCACCTATCATAGTGTTGCAATACCAAAGACGATAAAAAGTCAACAAGACATGGCAAAAGTACAAATAAAATCCGAGAAACTCACTCCTTTTGGAGGAATACTTTCAATCATGGAGAAATTCGGTAGTGTAAACAGAGCCGTGACACAGTTCAGTTTACACTATCGTTATGCGTGAATTTGACTTATCTTCCGCTCTTTTGCTGAAACAGCGTCTATTGCAAGAGGGAAAAAGCGATCTCTTATTTTCTAGATTGTCAGTTAAAGAGACGGCTTATCGTTTGCATTTCTTTGAGCCTAACCATCTGATGCGTTTCTTTAAACGTGAAACTGGAAAGACTTTTACGCAATATTTGCGCGACTACCAAAATGGAATATACGAATGAAAACGGACAGACCGGAAAGCTTGCAGATTGGCCATTCCCATACCAAAGATGTTTTCAACGATTTACAAATATGCTTAGTGGGAAATCCTATTTCAGCCTAAAATGTGCATCACATTCCGCAGTGTCAAGTTCACCATAGGATAAAAATCTATAAAAATTCTCTGCAATCCCATGCAATTTCAAAAGGTCACTCTTGCAGAGTTTCGCTTCAAAAAGGTCACCTGAAGGTCACCTGTAAAAGAAAAAGCACCTACAAAAACTCTGTAAGTGCTTGATTTTCAAAGTGGACCAGCCTGGGCTTGAACCAGGGACCTCCAGATTATGAGTCTGTTGCTCTAACCAACTGAGCTACAAGTCCGATGCAAAATGCTATGGCATGACACGTATTGTGCCTCTTTTGCGATTGCAAATGTACAAGTATTTTTTGAATTGTGCAATATTTGTACGAAAAAATATGAGAGTTGACGGGTTGACAAGTTCTTGAGTTGATGAGTAAATGGGTAAACGAGTAAACGAGTTGACGGGTAAGTCACCTTTTGGGCTATAAACAAACTTACTTGTCAACTCGTTTACTCGTTTACTCAAAAAAATCTATCGAATTACCTTCTTTGTACCAATGATGTAGATGCCCTTGCCAGGAATGCTGACGCGGCGACCGCTGAGGTCGTAAATGGCGGGGGCAGCGTTGAGGCTTGCAGGGGTATCAATGGGGGCGGTGTTAATGCCACTCGTTAAGCCCTCCATGGGAGAGAGCTGATAGTGCGTCAAGGTGAATGACTGGATGCTTAAGCATTGTTGACCGCTCATGTTGGCTAAGAGACCAAGACTGAGTGTGGTTGGTTCGGAGAGAATGAAGAAGAGATGGTTTTGACTCACTTCACCCTTGCTCGCCATGGCTTTGTAGGCAATAGACGACGCGTCGAGTGCTTTGGTGTCGGGTAGGGTAGTACCCTCGGCTGCTACGAGGTAGCAGTTGTCGGCTTGGCCTTCATAATTGCCATAGTTGGCAGCAAATACGTAGGCACCTGCAGGTAGGGTGATGGTCTGGTAGACTTTGTGATTCTCTAATAGACTTTCAAAGCCGTCGTTGCCAGTGGTGATCGTAAAGCATTTGTCGCGCTGCGTATCAATGTGGGCACCAGTGTTGTACTTCTCCGCATTGATGTTCTCTAACTGCCATGCTTTCAGTGTCATGAAGCGACCTGAGTAAGCCTCGCTAAACTCTTTGCCCGTCGTCTCGAACGGTGCGCGTGTGTTGCTCAAGTGCTCTGCCGTAACGTCGGTGGCACCGCCGTCAAAGTTGAGCGCAAACACGCCCTTTGACTCGCCCCAAGCATCGCCGTCGGGACCAAAGCCTACGCGAAGGCCTGTATTGTGGTTAGAGGTGAAGTCTTCGACGTTGCCTCCGTTCTGATTGAACTGATAGTACACCTTCAAGCCTGCCGTTTCGGCTGACTTCACGTCCTCGGCCGATAGGGGAGCGATGCTATTGTCGTGCATAGGCTTCAGATCGTACTCGTTATAGGCGAAGCCGTTCCAAACGCGGAATTCGTCAATCGTACCACACATCGGAGCGTCTGTGCTACCTAAGCTAAAGCTACTAAGAGAGGGGAATGTACCGTTGACAGAACTGCGGCTGATCTGTATACCGTCGCGATAGAAGCAGACGTAGCCTCTGTAGTAAGTGACGGCATAGTGGTGCCACTCGTTGGGAACAACGTAGCCGTTGGCTGACTTGGCATATTTGCCGTTGATGTAAAGGCGCATTTGTCCTGTCGAAACCGTTTGCAATTGGAAGGTAGAAGTGCTTTCGCCAATGCCGTTGCATACGGCGGGTAGCGAGTTGGGCTTCATCCAATATTCAATGGTGAAGATGTCCTGTCCAGTAGTAAGCGGTACGCTTGTGAGGTTAACGCGAGCAGAACCTGCGGGCATGAAGCTGAGGCCCGATTTGCTATCGGCATTGCATACGACTAAGGCATGGCTCTGCGTTGTTTCACTGCTGCCAGCAGTGTTGGAGGCTCGCAGCGTAACGTCGTAGATGCCAGGGACGGAAGGACGGAAACTGATACGTGCGCCTTCGCCCTGCATAGCCGTCTGTGGACTAACGAGCGTCCAGCGGCTATGGTCAGCACCGTAGAGCGATTGGTCGGTCAAGAATACTTCATCGCCCTTCATTACTACGGCAGGTTCGATGTCGAAGGCGGCTTGGGGAGCAACGGGCGTTACGTTGACGGTCTGTGTGGTCGTAGCCTTTTGGCCCTCAGCGTTCGTTACGGTAAGTTGCACTTGATAGCTGCCGCTCTCGGCATACGACACGGTGACGCAAGGTTGGTCAGACGAGGTGGTAGAAGCTCCTTGCAACGTCCAATGGTAGCGATAGCCGTCCTTCATCTGGGTAGGTATGAAAGTGACGCGGTCGCCCGTGGGTACGTTCGTTTTGCTTGACTTAAACTCGGCCGATGGGGCAGTAGCGGCAGTCACGTTGAGCATGATAGTAGCTTCTGTCTCAGCACCAGTAACGTCGGTAGCAACGACCTTCACTTGTTGCTCGCCAGCTTGGTTGAAAGTGAGCGTTGGGGCGGTGCATACGAGGTCTTTTACGTCTGCGCCTTCGGCCGTCCAACGCAGTGACTGAATGTTGGTAGAACCCGTGGCCTGGAGTGTGACGGACTGGCCTGTCGTAATGGGTACGGAGGGTTGCTCAATGGCCACCTGAGTAGTGGTGGCATATTTCAGCGTCTGAGCGTAACCACTATTGAGTGAAAAGTTAGCATTTGCAAAGGGGCCGTGGTGGCCGTTGGACGTGAGGTCGCGCAGTAGGCGGTTGCCGTCTTGTTCAATCAGGTCGCCACGATAGTAAGCGATGAGTTGGGAGGGTAGTAAGCCTGTAGCATATTGTTGCTTGTAGTCGGCCTTAATCTCGGCTGCGGTGCGTGCCTTTTTCCAAATGCGGATTTCATCGTAGAAGGCGTGCTGGTCGTTCTGCGTGCCATTGCTTGAGAATACGAGGTCGCCAAAGCCTCCTATGCCACTGTAAGACTTTGAGGTGACTGTTCCTTTCTGTGAACCATTGACATAAGCCGTCATCTTGTTGCCGTCAACGACTAAGGAAATGTGTGTCCAGCGGCCTGCAGTTAAGGCACCCGTTGCGTTCAGACGGTTAGAGGTGTCCCAACCTGCTGTGAAAGTGCCGTTGGCATTGGCGTGGAACATAAAGGTACCCCAACCAGGACCAGCACTTTGATTCCAATTGGCGAGAGATTGTGGACGAATCCAAAACTCAATCGTGGCTTTGTCGTACTTAGACGTGAATACATTGGGCAGTGTAAGTCCGTTGTGCTCCATCTTGATGCATTGATTGTAGTCGAGTGAGGGCACTGGTACGCTGGCCGTGATGAGACTCGACTCCTTGTCGCCATAAACGGCCATAACACCATAGTTGCCTGTGGCATCGGTGGGGAGGTCGTAGTGGGTAGTGGCTTTGTCGAGCGTGGCAAGGGTAGTTCCGTTCTTTACTACCTTATAGCCCGTGAGCGTATAGTTCGAAAGCTTGGGAGCACTCCATGATAAGCGGTTGTTGGCAATGTTGACATTGAGCGGTGCTTTGATGCCACGCCCTGGAACGACAACACTCAGTACCGTTTGGTCGCCTTGGCTTAGCACGTTGACAGTCTGGGCGTTGAGAGGAATTTCAAGTCCTTCAGGGTCATTAGCATAGTCGATGATAGAGGCATTATAAATGTGTCCCTCGCCAATGGCCGAACCTTTGGTCTTAATAATAAAGAAGTATTTAAGGTCTTCGTTCTGGTCGAACTCTGCGCTTAAGTCTGTCAAGTCGTAACCAAACTCCATAGGTTCGCTGTGCAACTTATTGTCAGCCCAACGACCTAACATAGGCACTTCGGGGGCGGGGTCGGTATTGCCATAATTGCCGTCGCCAGCGTACTTAAAGTGGTCGAAGGCTTGTGACTTTTCGGGCGAGGTGGCATTGACATCGCTCGAAACGCCTGCCATTGAGTAAAGTTCGGAGCGGCGGTTGTAGTCCATATTTACCTTAATCGTTCGCAGCGGACGATAGTTCTTGCGTACGCGGTATACTTCGGGGGTCCACCAATTTCCCGTAAAATTTCCATTTGCATTAAAAGTGGCACCTGCATAAGCGTATGGCACGTAAACAAAGCCATCGTTGCCCCATTCCTTGCCCCAAGAGTTGACCAAAATCCAAGCACCGCGTTCGTCGGCTGAGGCTTCGCCATAGATGCCGTTTCCATTGATGTCGAACTCAATGCGGTCGTCGTAGCCTACGATGGTCATGGCGTGGTCGGTTGTGGTCCCCCACTTCTTGAGGTAATACTTACCCGTCACGCCCAATTCGTCGTTCGTAGGAGTTTTACCAATTGTCGTATTCTCAAGTCCTTTCGATGCGCACCCGATGCCCGCAATGCCACCCGAGTGGAAGTCGGTGTCGCCATTATGATTCCAAAGCCAATTCTTTAAGGCTTCGCGGCCTTCCTCTGTGCCCAAATTCTCGGTGAAGTGAACGGGTTTGAGCATACGATTGAACATAGCTTCATACCATTTCTTATAGCCTGTCATCCAACCGAAACAATCAGACGAAGTATCTTGGCTACCAAAAATCTTTGAATAGGTCTGTCCGCCATAGGTCTCGGCCGAAGGTACACCTACAAACTGCACAAACGCGTCCTTACCAGAGTTGCCATTGGTTAGAAGCCAAACGAAGTGAGAGGGGTAATAGTTTTTAGCGTTCTTTCCGTCTAAGTCGCGGAACGAGTTCAACTCGTGTGAGAACATATAGCAAATGCGTGAGGCAGAGCCACACGAACCGCCTGCTTGGTAGATGACGGGAGGAAAGTACTTTGTGTCGGCATTATTCACGTGGTCGGGACGTGTCGTTGTGGCACGAGTGCTGCTCCTTTTCACTTGCATGAGTGAAGGGTCAGGATTAACCTTGTCAGAATAGTCGGGATATTTGCTGCGGTCGACAGCCACCTGCGCACAGAGTGCGGTAGGTAATAGTGCTGAGGCCAGCAACCATTGTTTTAGATAAGGTGTCATTAGCGTGTATTAGATAATGTATTAGTGTTGTGAGGGCAAATTTACAGAAAAGTATGTAAATGAAGCTCTTTGAGGGAAATAATCTATTTTGGACGAGTCAACGATAATTAAGAATAAGTTTGAAAAGAGTCAACTTGCCTTACAAATAAAGATTGGAGAGGTTAAAACAAAATCGTTTAATCACAAAGAACAGTCGTCCACTTGGAGGTGGACGACAAGTTTCTATGGTTTAACGATTTTAGTTGACTGCTTTTATTTGTAAGGTAGGTTGACTTGCTTTTTGCTCACTTATAAAGTATATATAATAGATAAATTGCAATTTGTTGCAGTGCATGGTTTATTCTCCCCAGTCTCCACGGTCGAGACTTCGGTAGCCAATGGCTTCCTTAATGTGGCGTGCAGCAATTTGGGGCGACGCATCGAGGTCGGCAATGGTACGTGCCACTTTGAGTATGCGGTCGTAGGCACGCGCTGAGAGGTCGAGGCGTCGCATGGCTCTTTGTAGGGATTGGGCTGCTTCAGCGTCTAATTGTGCAAATTGTTCAATCATGGCACGCGACATTTGGGCGTTGCAGTGTACGCCGTGTTCGTTTTTATAACGTTCGGTCTGTATGGCACGCGCAGCGATTACTCGCTCTCGAATTGAGGCACTTGGTTCGCCCTTAGGGGCACGTGCCAATTCGGTAACGGAGACGGGAGCTACCTCTATCTGTATGTCAATGCGGTCGAGTAGCGGTCCTGATATTTTGCTCTTATAGCGTTGTACTTGGGTAGGGGTACATGTGCAGTGGTGGTTGGGGTCGTTGTAATAGCCACACGGACAAGGATTCATGGAGGCTACTAACATGAAGGAGCAGGGGAGAGTAGTGGAGTATTTGGCCCGTGAGATAGTTATCTCGCGGTCTTCAAGTGGTTGACGCAGCGTCTCGAGGGCTGTGCGTGAAAATTCGGGTAACTCATCTAAAAAGAGTACACCGTTGTGAGCCAAACTAATCTCGCCTGGCTTATATACCGTTCCGCCTCCAATCAGGGCTACGTCGCTAATGGTGTGGTGAGGCGCTCTGAAGGGACGTTGCGCAATAAGGGAAGTCTGACTGCCGAGTTTACCCGCCACGGAATGAATTTGTGTGGTTTCAAGGCTTTCGGCTAATGTAAGTTGAGGTAAAATAGAAGGAAGACGCTTGGCCATCATACTCTTGCCACAACCAGGGGAACCAATGAGTATGATGTTGTGTCCGCCTGCGGCTGCCACTTCAAAGGCTCGCTTTACGGCCTCTTGTCCTTTTACGTCAGCAAAGTCGGGGCCTGCTTGGGCTTGGGCAGCATAGAATTCTTCGCGTGTGTTGACTACTACGGGCTGAAGTTGTAGGCCTCCTTGTAGGAAGGCAACTACTTCAATCAGACTGCTCACACCATATACTTTGAGCTTGTTGACGACAGCAGCTTCACGCTCGTTTTCCTTAGGCACAAATAGGGCTTCAAAGCCTTGTTCGCGTGCTTTGATAGCAATAGATAGTGCGCCCTTTACGGGACGTATTGAACCATCAAGTCCTAATTCGCCCACAAAAACGTAACGGCTTAAAGCATCGCATTGCAACTTTTTAGCAGCTACTAACAAACCAATGGCTAAGGGAAGGTCGTAGCCTGACCCTTCTTTGCGCACATCAGCAGGAGCAAAGTTGATCGTATATTTCTTTTGGTGCGGAATTGTTAGGCGGCTTGTCTCTAAGGCTGCTTCAACACGTAGGCGACTTTCGCGTACTGCGTTGTCGGGCAATCCCACCATCATAAAAATAGGCTTACTTTCCTGTCGTTCGGGCAAAGTGGTAGCATTCACCTCTAAAAAGACGGGCATTGCCGTGAGTCCGTTAACTGCTGATGTATGAATGGTGGAGAGCATAGCGTATATGTTTTTGTTAGTTTGACGAGGGGTTTCTTTGGACTGATGAGTTGAGGAGTAAGTTTTTCTTTTTTGTTGATGGGTTGATGAAATGGAGAAAGAGAAACTTACCCGTCAACTGGTTATCCCATCAACTCGTCAACAAAAGAATTAAAATCTTGCGTCTGGTACTTGAGTTACATCGCGCTGTATGATGCGCCCTTGGGCGTTAATCAGCATCAATGAAGGCACATAGTGTACGCCTAATTGATTGATCAAAGGCGAGTCGAAGGCTTTTCGGTCGCAAATGACAGGATAGGTAATAGAGTCGTTACGCAAATTGGAGCGTAATAAGTTGCGGTCGACATCAAGTGAAATAATAAGGCAAGACCATTTGCCATTGAGCGTCTGTAGTTTGCGACGCAGTTGTACTAAAAGTGAACGAGAATCGCTTTGCCAAGCTCCTGTAAAGGCAATGATAAGATTTTTGCCGCGATAGTCGGCAGATGAGACTTTGCGACCGTCGAGCGTTTGTCCTGTAAACGCAGGCAAGAGTTGTCCTTCACCATTCTGAAAAATGGGTCGGAAGAATTGGTCAAGGCTTATAACTGCACTTTCCTTGGGCTGTGCTTGTTTCAATAGTTTAAGCAGTTGTAGTGCCGTTTGTGGGTCAGTGGATTGTTGGTTAGCAAAGTACATGCGAAAGACTGCCACTGCGGCTAAGGACTTGGCATTGTCACGCACAAACTGTGCTGCGGCTAAGCGTTGATTGGTGGCTACGTCGTTGGCATGCTTCTTACGAAAGTCGGATAATTTTTCATTCTGTTCTGTGCCGCTAAGGGTGGCCTCGCTAATGGTTGAGGCATCGCCTTTTAATTTGATAGTCTTGCCTGGTTCGGCAATGATATAGCTTTGTGAGAAGTTGGGGTAGAGTAGGGTAAAGATAGCAGCATGAGTGAGTTGACGTTCATAGGTAAATTTGCCGTCGGTTATGCGTACCGTGTCAATGCCTTCAAAGGCTCCGTCTTCGCTATATACGTAAAATTCGGCATCGCTAATGCCGTTGAGCGTTCCCTCAAAGCGCATGTGTGACTTATCAGGGCCACAAGAGGTAAATGATGTAAAAACGAATAATAGAAAGATGACGATTTTTCCTACTCCCTGTTCCTCACGTAGAATAGAGGATAAGCTGCTTTTTATGAAGAAGGGAAGTCTTGAAAGGATTGGCTTCAATGTGTAAAAGAGACTTTTGTACATATATATATGCTAATATGTGGGGTAGGGATATTTAAGGTATAACTTATCCCCCTCTCTGTTTAAGGAGAGGGGGATAAATAGGGAATGTGATAGAGCTTATAAAACTTTTGTCTTACTTCACTATGCTTTGGAAAGCAGCGTCGTTGAAGAGTGATACGAATTCAAGGTCGTTAGCTGCGCGCTTCTTTAGAGAACTATCCTTAGCAAAAGCGTCTTTGAGGTTGCTTACTACGGCAGCATCTTGATTAGTGCGTGCTGCAACAATGGCCTTGAGATAGCTTGTTGTTGCATCGGGATGAGCTATGGCCTTTAATGTGTTGGCAGCTGACGTATAGTCCTTATTTAGGATTTGAGCCAAAGCGGCAGTATTCGTTTTAACGCCCTTGAGGCAATTGGCAGCCTTGGCATAGTTGCCAGCAGCTACTTGCAGATTGCCTAAAACTTCGTTGTAGTTCTCAGTAGAGGTAGCCTTCATCAAGTAGTTGTTTGCAGCTTCATTGTTGCCTTCGGCCATGGCGATGAGCGCTAAGTTGGCATTTACTTCGGGAGCATCGGCCTGTGATGCAGGAACTTGTGCTAAATAGTTCTTCGCTGTTGTCAAGTCACCTTGTTGGTAGGCTAATGTTGCCAAGTTGTTGTAGGCACGATAATCGTCTGGGTAGAGTGTAGACGTTTTGGTGTAAATGTCCTTTTGCTCGGCTATGTCCTCAGTCAGCGTTGCTGCATAGAGTAGCTCTTCAACAGATAGTTTAGAGGCATCAGCTTTGTATTGTTCTTCGATTTCATCGTCGCTGCGGCCAATTAAGTTGTAGTTGATGGTCAAGCGGGCACGACGCAATTCGGGGAGGATCTCGTCTGCTAACTCTTTGTAACCAGCTGAGAGATTGCGTATCTGTTGCTCGCGTTCTTCAGGGTCTTCATACATAGAGAGTACGCGAAGAATGATGTCCTTGTCTTGAATGTTTGATTGGCTTACCAACTCTTTAAAGCCTTCCCAGTCTTCGGCAGTGTATTTTGAGTCAACATCAGCGTCGAGTTTAGCGGCTTTGAGTTGCTTACCTACGTAGCCTTTAGAGGTCTTTTCACGATTTTGAGCTAAAGCTGTATTGAGCTTCATGCCACCATCGGGTGAGGCATAAGCAGACACTTCGATGTTGTCGAGCATATAGCCCTTTTGGTCGGCCTTAATCTCTCTCAGTGTTTTGATAAAGTCTTGCACAGAGGTGCTCTTTAACTCACTGTTGCGAATGTTGGCTTGATTAATTAGATATTTAATCTGTGCTTGTTTGGTTTGCTTGATAGCATATTGGTATTTGTCGGCAGCAATTTGTGTGTGAGCAGAGGTTACGGTACTCTTCAGCAATTCTGAAGTAGCCAATACACCATCGGCAATCTTCACTGCGGGCACGTTGGCTTTCTTTTTGCCTACTTGACCATCAAATTCAAGCCAGAGTTCGCTCTTTTCCATACCAGGCTCGAAGGTGAAGTTGTAGCGGTTGCTAAAGTTTCCACCTAACTTGTATGAAATTTCTTGATCGTTACCTTGTACTTTTTCGCCCTGGAAAGCTACATATTGTGCTTGGTCTGCGACTTTGCCTGCATAACGAATGACTGGCTTGAGTTTCAATACCGCTTTCTTTTTCATGTACTTTTCGGGAAAGCGGCCGTTAATATCGAAAGGTACTTTGCCACTTACAGCTTCAAGTGGAGAAGGCGTAACGGTAAAGTTGTCGGCTGAGAGCGATCCTAATTTATTATTACACGAAGTGAGTGCTAACGTTCCGGCCAACACTCCAAATAATAATTTGTTTTGCATTTTTATAATGATAGTGTATGATTTCTTAACAAGACTATGAGCAAAGGTAAGCATTTTATACTTATACACTTACCTTATTAGTCATCTTTTGTTAGCTGATTAAGTATATTTTAAGAATGGGACATAATCTGAGGTAGCTTGTTAAGACTTTAATAGGTCTTTTACATCATCAGCACTTTTATTGATGGTATTTGCAATAGTTTCTACACTCATGCCATTCTGTAGCATGACTTCGACAACAGCTTTTAATTGAGCTGTCGTCTCATTCAGTTGTGAAGTCGCTTCATTCAGCTGTGAAGTCGTTTCATTCAGCTGTGAAGTCGTTTCATTCAGTTGCGAAGTCGCTTCATTCAGCTGTGAAGTCGTTTCATTCAGCTGTGAAGTCGTTTCAGAAAGTCTTTTATTCATCTGCATTAGTTGCGTATCACGAGATTCTATGGCAGAAAAGAATTCGTCTTCATCATCCATTTCTTGTCTTACGCTTGCGTTCATAGCAGCAAGTCCTAATCGATGTACAAGATGCATGAGCTCAGAATCGCCTTCGTAGTTGTTTATGTCAAGGCGAATGATGTGTTGATTGCTATCATCTCGTTGTGATTGGTCGAACACACTGAGTACACGATCAAGTTTGTTGTTAATCTTTCCATGTAGCAAAGGTATCTGTACGATGATGCTATCGTGTGTAAGGCTATTGATAAAGGGATCGTTCTCTCCGTTTTCAATTTCTTTTCCGTCGTAGTCGAGGGCTTTATGATTTACATACACAACGGCTTTGTCAATGTCGCCAATGCGGTGACCTAATAGGTAGATTGCAATCATGGGTATAGCATAAGGGCCTGCTTCGGAATTGCTCTCTTTCAGCATGTTTTCTTCTGCATTATATTGTGCTGCGAGATAGCGGCGGAAACGAAGCGTTTCGGTGCTCAACCAGGTCTTTTGCAATTCAATAAGTACTAAGCGTGTCGATCCATCATCTTGCATCACTCTTGCGGCAAAGTCTATACGGAACATTGAAATATTGTCGCGTGTTATATTAGGGTGTTCATGCCGACGCATTTCAACGCTTACTACTTCCTTCTTAAGCAAGGCTGATAGTACGGTCTTAGCTATACGCTCGTCTTCCATTAAGAATTTGAATACAGAATCGTATATAGGATTGGCTACTGAAAATTTCATATTTCTTTTTATTTATTCTGTTGCTATAAAGTGCAAATATATGGTATTGTTTCCAAAATGCCAAAACATTAAAGGGCGTTCTATGCATTTGCTATAGAACACCCTTTAATCAATTTATTTTGCTCTTTTATAATAGTTACTTTTTCTTTCGCAGCATGCAATATAGGCCTAATACCACGAAAGGAATGCTAAGTAGTTGACCCTGATCTAAACCAATGAGTTGTTGCATGTGCAGTTCCCATGGTTCTTGCACTTCCTTAAAGTATTCAACGAAGAAGCGGAATACAAAGATAGTGGTTAAGCAATAACCAAAGAAAAAGCCTGTGCCGACCTTATTCTTCATACGGAAGTAAAGCGCTACACCTATTACAAAAAATAGGAAGTATGCAATGGCTTCGTATAGTTGGGCAGGGTAACGTGGTTGCGTTTCGTTAAGGTGAACAAATACGAATCCCACGTCCGATCCCGTGAATTTACCTACAATCTCGGAGTTCATCAAGTTGCCTAATCGAATGAAGCAGGCGGTGATGGGAGTAGCAATGGCTATGTTGTCAAGTACGGTGAGGAGCTTAACTCCCGTCTTGCGCACGTAAAGCCAAAGGGCTATCATAAGTCCGAGCGTTCCACCATGAGATGCAAGGCCCGCATAGCCCGTAAACTTCCACGTTCCGTCGGCCAGCTTGTGTATGGGTAACACCATTTCAAGTGGGTGGCTTAGGAAATAGGCAGGTTCGTATAGTAGGCAGTGTCCCAAGCGCGCACCCACTAATATGCCAACAAAGCAGAAGAGAAAGAGTGGATCGAATTTCTCTTGCGGTATGCGTTGCTGCTTGTAAAGTTTATACACAACGATATAGGCCAAAGCCAGTCCAATACACCAACATAGTGAGTACCAACGCACTTCGAGCGGACCTATGCTAAAAGCTACGATTGAAGGATTCCAAATGGTCATTTCCCTTTAAACTGATTTTTTGTCAACGAGTTTACAGGTTGACGAGTTAACAAGTAAGTTTGTTCTTTAGTTGACGAGCTTGGTTATTGGCTCGTTAACTTGTCAACTCGTCAACAAAAAAGAGTTACACATTAAATCTGAAGTGCATAATGTCGCCGTCTTGCACTTCATATTCTTTACCCTCTACGTGTAAAAGGCCTGCTTCGCGAACAGCGGATTCAGAACCTAAACGAATGTAGTCGTCGTACTTGATTACTTCAGCGCGAATGAAACCTTTCTCAAAGTCTGTGTGGATAACGCCAGCACATTGTGGTGCTTTCCAACCCTTGTGGAATGTCCATGCCTTCACTTCCATTTCACCTGCGGTGATGAATGTCTGTAAGTTGAGCATATGGTAGGCGGCCTTAATCAAGCGGTTGCAGCCACTTTCTTCAAGTCCTACGTCTTGTAGGAACATTTGGCGCTCTTCGTAGGTCTCGAGTTCTGCAATGTCAGCCTCGGTTTGTGCGGCAAGTACTAATACTTCAGCTCCCTCTTCTTTAACAGCTTCGCGTACTTCGTCAACGTAGTGATTGCCTTTAGCTGCTGAGGCTTCGTCTACGTTGCAAACGTAGAGTACAGGTTTAGAGGTAAGCAAGAAAAGTCCTTTAGCTGCCTTTTGCTCTTCTAACGATTCGAATGAGACGCTACGTGCACTCTTTCCCTCTTCGAGGGCTGCTTTATAGGCCAATAGTACTTCGTATTCTACTTTAGCATTTTTATCACCACCAACTTTGGCTATTTTTTCAACGCGCTTGATACGGTTCTCAACTGTCTCAAGATCTTTGAGCTGTAACTCTGTGTCAATAATTTCTTTATCACGTACAGGGTCTACGCTGCCGTCTACGTGTACCACGTTGCCATCGTCAAAGCAACGTAACACGTGGATAATAGCATCAGTCTCACGAATGTTGCCCAAGAATTGGTTGCCCAATCCTTCGCCTTTTGAAGCACCTTTGACAAGGCCTGCTATGTCAACAATCTCGACAGTTGTAGGTACGATGCGTCCTGGGTGAACTAATTCGGCTAAATTCGTCAATCGTTCGTCAGGAACGGTGATAACGCCGACATTTGGCTCAATGGTACAAAATGGGAAATTCGCTGATTGTGCCTTGGCATTACTTAGGCAGTTGAACAAGGTTGACTTACCTACGTTGGGCAAGCCTACAATGCCACATTGTAAACTCATATTTTATATTTTCTCTTTTTTTGTTTCTTTTAATGCGCAAAGTTACAAGAAAAAGATGATTCTTAAATGAATCGGGTTGATAAACTGCAATTTGTCGAATAGACAGGAATGAACATTAACGAATAATTAACAAAAAAAATAATGAAATAATTAATGTTCAATTAATGATAATTAATGTTCAAAACAATGCGCGA
>OBII01000042.1_pt1 | contig 55532 bp, 57 predicted proteins | sample 2433771 | NCBI WGS metagenome assembly OBII01 (sample SAMEA2452127, study PRJEB22498) | human gut metagenome | biome: human feces; feature: human gut; material: feces | place: Australia | collected 2012
TCAGGCAACTTATCCATAAGAACAACCTTCTCCATTTCGCTATGTAATTCTTTCGCAAATTCCGTTATCTCTGCAAAACAAAGCAGTCCAAATGTTTCCTCCCCAGTATTATTTACTCTTGTCTTACCCGTTACTGAATATACACATATTGGTTTTATCTCAAATTTGACAGCTCCTGTTTCTTCCTGTAATTCTCTTTTTGCTGTTTCGAGAATATTTTCGCCTTCTTCTCGATGCCCTCCCGGCACTTCATAGGCAGCTCTTTCTTTATGCTTACAAAACACCCACTTGCCGTTGCTCTGTGAAATTATTACTGCAAACTTCAGTAATGAATCATCTACTGTATCATAAAATTTAACTTCTAACATATTTCTTCTCCATCGACACCTATAATCTCATCTTCTAAATTTGCTTTGAAACAAAATGTACAATTTCCTTCTTTGGTTCAAGAATATAAGGTACCAACTCCTGCGGATATACCTTTACATCATTCTTTAAATCCTCAAGTGGAACCCAGCAAAAATCTAAATCAATCCTTTTGTCATCCAGACCATCATAACCATGAAATACTCCATCTAAAGGAATATCATAATTAACGAGATGTACATTATAATATAAACATATCTGATGACATGGTCTTTTACCCCATGAAAAATATATTTCACCAATCGCCAGCAGATTATCTACCTCTATTTTAGTGTGAAGTTCTTCTTCAAATTCCCGCTTCAAAGTTTCTATACTTGTTTCCATTGCTGCTACATGTCCACCTATAATGGAATAATCATCATTCTTAGGACGCTGTAATAGAATTTTTCCATTGCGTATCAATATTCCACCAACTCTGTATGAAAACACAAAATCATCATTCTTAAATAAAATATCCACTTCAAACTCCTTTGCATTTATTTAAACTATTTCAACTCTTCTATCCATTTTCCATTTTCTTCAAAAAAGAAATATTCACTAATATTGTCATTTAAAAATACTTCCAACATCTTATCCATTCCATAAGCAAGTTTTCTCTGCTTCATTTCATCTAATGTCAGCCAGAATACATCCCCTTCTTCAGACGAAGTAACTATTCCTTCAAACTTATCTGTCTTATATAATAACACTATATATCTTGTTTCCTCATCCTTCATCCAGTCTTTTATCCCACAAAGTTTTGGTTCTGAAATTTTCAATCCAGTTTCTTCCCACACTTCGCGTATCACAGCATCTGTAAATGATTCTCCTCTTTCCACATGTCCTCCCGGAAATGTTATTCCAGAGTAATCATCATCCGTCTTATCTTGGACAAGCATCCTATTTTCACTAAACACCATACACATATTAGTCATTATCACTTTTTCTGTTCTTGCCATTCGTAATACCCTTATCCTTCATTTGCTGAATCCATATATATCATTTCAACAATACTGTCTGCATCAATATCAGATGTAATAATTTTTTCATTAAAAACTGATGAAAAATCCTTTTCTCTCCACCATCTACGCATATCTTCTTCACCAAATTCCTGTTTTTTATCTCTTGTATTATGCCGCCTGACCGTCTCTTCAAATGGTATATCAAAATAGTACGCATGTATATCCATTCCATACAATTCATTTGCCGTTTTGAACAAAGGACTATACCACTCATCATACATGATGCCCTCTAAAATAACCACATCACAATGCTCATACCCATATTTCATAAGTTCTATCATAAGTGGTAATGCCTTAGTATCAACGCCATCTTTAACCCACAAGATATTTCTTCTAATCTCATCTTGTGAAATCATCATTGTATTGTATCCAAATTTCTTTTGCAACGCTCTAGCTACTGTTGTTTTTCCACTTCCAGAGTTACCTCTTAATATAATTATCTTTTTCATAATTTCTCCTTAATCTTGCTATTACTCTCCCCACAAATAGAGCCAAACTAGAGCCCTTTGATAAAACAAATGCCGGAAACCCGCATAAATACAGGCTTTCGGCATTTTAGTCCGTTATTCAAACTCTTCCCAAAGGAAGTACCATCAAATCAAAAATGCTGATTTTATGCGGCATTCCACCGCATCTGTTTCATCTAATGTTACTCTTTTCATATCGTTTTCAAAAACTTTAGTAGCAAATTAGTTGCAATACTTCCCTATTGCTCCTATGAAATCCATGGCAGATATAATCTACTTTTACTACTAAAAACGAATAATCAAATGTGGCTTGCGGGTGCTTAACTGTGCCTGCTGCCACACCCTCTATGAAAGGAGCTTTATCATGAGCAATCAACACAAACATCCAACTATAAGTTTTAGAATCAGCGATGCTGAACGCAAGCAAATCGAAGCCCGCATCCTTGCCAGCGGCATGATGAAGAAAGATTACTTTGTCCGTTCCTGCATCTATAACCGCATCCGCGTTGTCGGCAAGAAAGAAACCATATATCCTCTTGTACAGACTGTTAATGCTCTGTATCTGCAATTACTTGAAATGCAGAAAGAATTTATTAAATGCTGTGAAGAACAAACTTTGATCCATCTTCCTAATAGTGATGAAATCAAGGAGCTACAGACCGACTACGTCAATATGCTTACAACCATCATTGACCTGCTTGATGGTGCTAAGTATCTGTGGGAAGGAGAACATCATGAAACAAAATAACCCTTGTTACCTGTTTGGCATGTATGGACCTGATACAGGCTTTGTTATTATTAATGCCATCAATGATACATATACTGGCACACCTATTGTTATTAGTTGTGAGGAATATAATTCAGCTGTCTTACTCGATACACCTGATGATATTGTGTATCTGTATCGGCTGGCACAGGAGAGTCCTCTGCTGTATGCTGAATTGGCTTGCACCCCCGTGGATTACAGAAATATGTGGATGCTATAAATGAATTCAATTAAACGGTCTCACCAAGGTCTTAAATTATTTTTACAACATGTGAAACTAATTTAGGACCAATGCATAAGGCTACAGCATATATATTCACGAAATCCATTTATTGGTCTGATATGATACATGCTTTCAAATTAACAAGCCAGATTATTTTTCATATACTCTGTAATATAATTCACTTCATTTAAATCAATAAATTGTTGTGTATAAAGTAAACTTTCAAGCTCAACCACTTGAAAAATGCTACTAACCCTCCATAAACATTTATTAGATTGTCCACTCTTGCAATAACCACATTGAGGTATTTGTACTCCACAAGCAGAATTTAAATTTTTTGCTTTTTTTAATAAAAAATCACACCATGTTGCAAGAAACCATTTACCTTTTGCAATATATTTTAAATCGCTTTTTGAAATATTATGAGACATTGCAAATTGATTCAACTCATCAATTTTTGATTCTATAAGGCTCCATCTATACTGTTTTGCCTTACCTATTACTGCACCACCATCCAAACCATATGTAACATTTGCTTGATATGTATTATCAAGTTTCTTTTTTAATGCTTCAAGTGAAAAATAATATAATTCATTTGATTGATTTTCAAATTCATCTTTTATCCATTCCACAACTTCTTGTGTTATAGATGATCCCGGAATTTTCGTTAATTGTTCTAATAATCTTTTTATTGTTACATCCGTAATTAAATGTGTTTCATATGAATAATATTTAAGCACTAACAAATTATTTTTACTAGGCAAATTGTTTAAGAATTGTCTTACATCTCTATCTATTATACCCATTACATATTTTTTAAGTCTATTGTCATTCTGTATTAATGTTTCAACCTCATCCATTGCATTACATACCTGTTCACATCCTTCAGAATAATCAGCTATATTTTCAATTGCTTGTACTCCAACCGATAGTCCTTCTAATGTTGCAATATTATCATAGAATTTAATATCATCCTGTCCCTCAACTAAAATAACTGGCTGGTTACACATCATTGCTGCGATGACAGTTTCCTCTAAATCATTTTTCATCCCCATATCTTACCTCAACTCAACCAAATAATTAGAATTTTCTTTAGCAATTGATGGACTATGCGATGCTACGATAATTTCTGCATTAGGAGCCAATTCACTTAATAAAGGTAACAATTTACGTTGCCAAATTAAATTAAGCGAAATTTCAGGCTCATCAACCATAAACAGATTTCTTCTATTACCTTCTATTACAAAAATTGTTAATAATACCAACAAATGTCTCTCACCACTTGATAAGGCACCAATTTTATGTGTTTCATCAGATGAATGAAATTTCACAATCACTCTATCCTCTGTAATTTGTATATACTTTTCTGGTCCTATATAATCATTAAAGATTTTTTCTAATTTATTTACTGCCTGTATATATTCTGATTCTTTATTCAACTCGTTCGACATATTTACAATAAGCTTTTTTAACAATGGGCTTTCCCCATTTTCAGTAGCATCACCATACTCATCAACACTTTTCAATATTTGGACAATTCTTTCGCTAAGAGTATTCGTCAAACCAGAACTCAACGCCAAAATCAACCTATCCTTATTTTTTAATAGCAATTCATAATACTCCTCATCAGTAATATCAATATCATCTAATGAATCGCAGGCATCTGCTAATGTATCAAATAATGCTTTTTGCACTTTATCATTAGACATCATTTTAGCTCTTCCATATCTTTCAACTAATAATTCTTCAATAACTTCCATAGACACAGAATCTATATTTAAAACTGGTGATGATAAGTCCAAGCTGCTTTTTATTTTTCTTCCCCTTCTACGCCTTTGGTTCATATCTAGATTTCGACTTAACATATGCGAAAACATCATTAATTCATTACTTCCTTCAAACTTTTCCCTAAATCTACTTCGTAATATAGTATCATATATCTCATCTTCAGATATATGCGAATTATTTGTAATTCCTCTATTTACCCCAAATAAAATACTTGACATACCTACCAATTCGGATTTACGAAATTGACTCCAATCATAATAATTTGAAATTTGTTCTATTAAATTTTGATTTTCATCATCTATAATTTCTTTTCGCTCTTTTTTTTCAACAATTATTTTCTTTTCTATTCCTTTTAACTCATATGTCATTGACATACTGATTATCTTTTCTTGACTAAAAACACTATCATTCTGTGATAAAAAAGCATTTATCAGTCTTAAAATCGTTGTTTTCCCACATCCATTTTCACCATAAATAACAGATACTTTATACGATGAAAATTTCACTTTCAATATATTATTCATCGAATATTCTCTCTTAACCTCAACTGATTTTAATTTAATATCCATAATTTTCTCTTCTTCAATATTTGATATATCCATAAGAATTTTTCTCCCTCCTAAATTATCCGCTATTTTAACTTTATAACATAATTATATATTATTTACTGTATTAAAAGTTATATTAATCTTAATTTCAAATTCATTGTTATCTACTCTTCAAATATCTTCAATCTTTTAGCAATCTCCTCCGGCTCCGGCAGCATTGCTTTCATGTCTTCCGGTAAGGTATTCCTTAACTTATATGTTGCTACTCCAATCGGAGAATTACTATTCTTTAATGCATATTCCACATAAGTTTTATCCTTACTTTTACAAATAATAATTCCAATCGAAGGATTCTCATCAGCTAATTTCACTTGCTCGTCCAATGCAGATAAATACAGTTGCATCTTTCCAGCATATTCTGCTTCAAATTCGCCAATTTTTAGCTCTATTGCTATCAAACTTCTTAATCTTCTGTGAAACAACAATAAATCAATATATAAATCCCTATTTCCTGCCATCAAATGATATTGATTTCCTATATACGTATAATCTCCACCCATTTCTATCAAAAAGGCTCTTATATTATTTACCAACTGCATTTCTAATTCATGTTCAGAATATTCAGGTGACAACTCTGCAAAATCAAATGTATATTCATCTTTTACCGCAAGTTTAGCCTGTACTCTTTGTTCAACAGGAAGTACCAAATCAAAATTTGTCTGATTCAGTAAATATTTTTCATAAGTCTGCGCCTCAACAAAATTAGTTAAAATTCTTTTAGTCCAACCATATCTTTTCGTCATTTGAATATAAAATTCTCGTTGCAAGTCATCCTTGCATTTTTCCATGATAATAATATTATTACTCCAACTAATTTCTCGCACCATTGGTGCGAGTTTTTCAGAATTGCGATATGTCAGATAAAAATTACGCATTCTCCATAGATTTGCCGCCGAATAACCTTTTGCTCCGGGAAATTCTTTTTGTAATTCTACTGAAAGCACCTGTACAATTGATTTTCCCCACCCTTTTTCCTGCTGTTGTCTATATATCTCTTCTCCTATTTCCCAATATAGATTTATTGTTTCAGAATTAATCAACTTTATAACTTGATACTGCTTTTTATGAATTAACTCTTTTAAATCATCCACAAGAGGTTCATATCCGTATATCTCATTTTTCTTCATAATGTCTCCATATCTCGCACCAATGGTGCGAGTTTCTATAATTCCAACAATTTTCCATTCTCAAAATAATAAATATTTTCCTTTTTATACCCATACTTTGAACCTGGAATACTTATATGAGGTTCAAATGTAAAATACTTTATATCACTTATCATTTGTGTGTTTCCCTTTTCTGTATAAACACGATCATTCTTATTTTTCACAATCGAGTGTCCCAAATTTCCCATAAAATCAAGATTAATAAATCCTTCTTTCAAAATAAGTTCATTAATATGATAATATAGCTCCTCAAATGTAGTTTTCATTCCGACAAACTCTATTAATTCATTATGTAACTTATCTTCCATTAACAATCCATTTTTCCATTCAGCATTAACAATTTTGTCTTTATCTGTTACTACACCATTTTCAAGTATTATTGTTCTTGCAAAATCACCCCATATATTTCCGTTTTGCGGACTTAAATCAATCGTGACAATATCATTCCCGTTAATAGTTCTGTCACTTGTTACATATTGTTTTCCAGACACGGATACTGTTGTTTCATCACCTGCAAATACAAAGGCTCCTATATCCCAATACCAGAAGGAATCTGCACCTAATTCCAACATTTTCTGTTCACATAATTTTCTCACTTCCAATAAATTCATTCCAGGTTTAATAAATGTTTTCGCATATTCAATTGTTTCTCTTGCAATCTGCTGCACTTCTTTATAATCCAAAATAAGCTCCTCCATAACATTATATGATAAAATAAACTATCAAAATTGATCTTCTATTAAAATTAATCACCTACATTTATCCAAAGCTTCTAATAAATTTGTTATGCAATCTACATCACTTGAATTCTTTTTTTCAAATCTATTTAACCAAATTGCTTTAATTCCAACCGATGAAGCTCCTTTTACATCACTACTTAAAGAATCTCCTATATGAATCACTTCATCAGCATGTAATCCCGTAGACTTCAATGCAAGCTCAAATATCTCTTTTCTTGGCTTATAGGCTTTGGCATCCTCAGATGTAAATATTCCCGATGGTGACAATTGATGAAAATCTATTGCTTTTAAAACATCCTTAGTATCAATATTTGATACTATATAAATAGGCAATGGACTAATTTCAAAAAACTCCTTAGATTCCTCAAAAATAGGTGGTTTTACCCAATGTTGAAACATATAATTACTTAACTTTTCAACATTCTCATTTGAAGCAAACTTTTCCAATGTATGTTTAATAGACTTCTTTTCTAATTCTCTTTGTGTTTGAAAATTATTTCCATGAGAATTAGAAAATAAGTCTTGAAAATCATTCCACCAAAAAGAATCTATTTCTGATGGACTATCTGCTTTTCCAGTTTCATATATCAACTGTGAAATTTTCTTTACTATTTCTCCATCTTCATATACCACTGTTCCATAAAAATCCAAAAAGAATGCTTTAATCATATTCACCCCCACATCAAATTTAATAACTTATCGCTAAATAACCAAATACTATTATTTGCTATGTGCATACGGATATTACTATTTAATTTAGCTTTATCATAGCATAATAGCAAATATTCCGCATTAGAAATTTAATAATGCATGGTATACCGCCATGCATCATAAATTCTACTATAACATCATTTCAGCTTTATATTGATAATTTATTCATATATGAAGAACAATTTTAAAAGTCTTTATCTTCTTACTTTGCTTCTAACCATTGTGTTTTCTACTTTTTCTTCATCCAGTGTTTTATTGACTATATTATTATCATAAATTCTCTGGAACTCTTCATAAAGTTCATCTCCATCCGTTTTTATTTCTAACCTTTTCATCACATCTGAAAACAATCTTATGCTTCCACTTACATCAGCTATATCAAATCCGAATACATCAGCCTTAACATAATCACCGACATTCTCATAACCACCCAATTCTGATATCTTCCTGACAATCCAGCCGGCTTTATCCACAGATTCAGTTTCCTTAGTTTCTACAAATTCATTTTTATTTGTTACATCAGTTATACTTTCACCCATTCTTGCCACATTCACATCAGACGTTTTGTGAATATCTGACATTGCAGATATATCCTTCTGACTACCGGCGGGATTTATTACTTCAACATTCGTCCCCGGCTCAACAACCGCTTCTGTTGTTCTCTCAACCAGCATATCCTCTTCCATCCCCGGTATCTCAACATCCCTGTCAGCAACAATCTCCTCATTCCCCGACATCGCATAATAAGCCGTATACAAATCTTCTCTCACAATGCCATCAGCAAGCTGTATCCGTCTCTTTATCTTCTTTTTTTCCTGCTTAAGCTCGTCCAGTTCTTCCTGCACTTCCACATGCCACATCTGATAATCCTTATATTGTGCTTCTGTCTTAATCTTCCGTTTCCGGCTTGAGCTTTCTCTGTATATTTCATGCTGTCTGTCCTCAATCTGCTGGATTTTTTCTTCCTGCTTATTTCTGAAATTCACAAGCTCCACAATATCTTTGATGTCATTATTCACAAGTAACAGATATTCGTCCTGTAACTGATGAAACCTTTTCAATTCTTCCGTATACTTTGCTCCACCAACCACAAATCGTTTCTGCTCTACAATTCTCAGCCTATATAGCTTTGCATAAAATCGTTTCTGGTATGGTGATAGTTTCGCCCTATGCAATCCTCTTATATCCGACGAATAAAAGTAAGGCTTTGCCATCCAAGGCATATCTACATGATGTCTAAGCCTATCCTCTGCAAACATTTCATCCATCTTTGCCAGACTATGATAATATCGGAATCCCGGTGCCTGCACTTCCATCCACGCATCTTTCTTGAATACATATCCAAGTCTTTTCATCAGATATTTAAAATGCTCCACATTTCCGGCTGCATACGCACACATTTTTGCATCCCTGAGAATTATCTCTTTCATTGACATTTCCTTTTCCCATTTGTCCCTGCTGATATTCTTTGGATTTCTGCTGTACTCTGCCGGCATTATAGAAAGTCCAAGCTCGTCACAATATTTATTTGTAATAGGCTGAAGATGATTCCTCCAATTGCCTTTAGGTGAATTATACTTCTTACCGATTGTCATGCTGACACTGTTCCAGATCAGATGCCCATGCATATGCTCCCTGTCAGTATGGACTGCATACACAGCCTCATAATCATCACCAAGCACATCCTTTGCAAAGTGTTCCAGCACATACATTGCCTGTTCTGCTGTTACTTTTTCCTCCGGTGAAAACGATATAATCACATGATAGCCCTGCCTTTTACCTGTTTTATGAAATATATTCTTTGTCTCTTCCATCTGCTCAAATGCCGTATCCGGCAGGCAGTTAATACCGCCCACCAGTACACATTCTTCTGTCTTATTCGGATTCTGGATATATTCCAAAGCATTCTTTAGGTGTGAAGCTGGATTTCTACCTTCTGACTCTTTTATATTTAAGATCTTTGTAATCGCCATACTTCCAGCACCTCCCCGAATGTTTTCTTTACATCATCCAGACTGTTCTGCAATTTATCAATATAGCCGTAATACAATCTTCCCTGTAAATTGCCAAGCTTTACCGCCTGATTAATATTATTTGCAATACCTGCAATAACACGAATTATTTTTGCCCTGTCCTCTGGATAACTTGTATCAATGTTGCCGCCTGTCCGAATTAATTCTCTTATATAGGCACTTGCTGTCATTCCTGTTCGCTTAAGTGCCGCTTTCAGAATATCCATATCTTTCTCTGACAACTTCACCGATATCTTATAATCTTTCCTGTCAGACTTGTATCTTCTCTTTCCATCTGCCATACGTTTTTCCCCTTTCGTAATTTCCAAATTCTGTATCAAACCAATCTCTTTTTATCTGTACCATTGCTTTTTTCATCCTTTCTAAAAGTTCTGCTTATAGGTTTTGCAAGATGCGGAAAAGGTCGGACCTTTTCCCGAAAAAATATAAACGCCATCAGCGTTTACATTTTTTGTCTTGGCAGGAGCACCTGCACCCTGTATATGATATGTGGTGGTTAATGTACCACCACGATTACTGATATGGTGGTTGAAGTTCCATCTGATTTAAAAGTGGTGGCACTTTTTGCCATCACTTTGCTTGTTTGGTGGCATTTTCCGCCTCCGCTTTTCCATTTTGATGGCACTTTCCGCCACCATGACTTTTTTCACTCTGATTTGAGTGGTGGCGCTTTTTGCCGTCACTTTGCTGTTTTGACGGCGCTTTTTGCCCCCACTTTTGCATTTTGACGGCACTTTTTGCCTCCATACTTTTTCGGCTCTGATTTGTGCGGGGGCGCTTTCTGCCCCCACTTTGTGGTTTTGGGGGCGCTTTTTGCCCCCATATTCATGTTTTGGCGGCACTTTTCGCCCCCACTTGCCGGATTCACCTATTCAGTTATCTCTTTTGCCATTTCATTCGCATCCGATATCACATTTTCTGCTACATCTATATCCGCTTCCGGCATCTCATTTGTTTCAGGCGGTATATCCACTTCATCCTGTTCACTTATCACAGAATCCCCTACTGCCGCTTCATAATCCATTTCTTCTGCAACCTTGATCCGATTACGCTGCGGCTCATAATCCGGATTGTAATAATCTTCGTAACCATAGATTTTCTGTTCAAAGTACTTCCTTGGACATTTGCCCCGCATGGTGAAATAACCTTTTGCCTCAAGCTCTGCATTATATTCCTTTATAATTGCATATGCCTTTGTCATCCCGATACCAAGCATCTGGCTTATCTCACCTGCATCTATGAATGCTTCCTTTATACCCTTCATGCAGCTCCTCCTTTCATAAATTGTTATTTTAAATACGTGTTTTCACAAAGCAGCTATCCTGTTCTTTATTTATTCCGTATTTTTAGTTCGTGTTTATCTTAATATCCTTTTCAGAATTTGTCAATAGAACTTTTTATATTTACGCACTTGCAATTCGTTTTTGTTTATGATAAAGTAATCGTATAATCATAAATAAGTCACTTACTGATACGTATTTCATTTAATATCAATCTGATACGCATCTTTACAACGGACTATTTCATATAAAGGAAGGTGGACAGAATGACTAATTCTCATTCCATTAAAATCACTATGTCTTCTCCAGAAGAAATCGGGAAGGCAATACAGAAACAGCGCAGAGCACAGAAGATTACTCAAAAAGAGTTTGCACAGCATCTTGGTAAATCAGAACGCACTATCCAGAAATATGAGTCTGGTGAAATACTAATGAAGATAGATGTTTTAAAACAGATTGCTAATGAATTAAATGTTCCATGGCAGGAGCTTTTATCTCCAGAAGATAATAATATTCCCAAATATAATACGACTACTAAATATCCGGCATATGAATTCCACACTATGTCAGATGTAATCAACGCTCTCTTTGCCATAACTGAACTTACTGATTTTTCATTTGAGCTGACCAACACCAAACCTCCTGAAAATCCTGAATGGACTGCCGGGATCAAGGTTAATGGCAAAGGCAATGGAAAATATGATGCAGACTTCTGTCTCTTTATGGAAAACTGGATAGCAAAGAAGAATATGCTTCAGACAGGAAAGCTTTCAAAAGAAAAGTTTGATTCATGGAAATCAGATATGTTAGCATATTATAAGGATTCCCGACTGGATAATGAAGCTGATTCAAAAACTGAATAATTGCAGGCTTACACCTTTAGTAAAGAAAAAGCTCCGGCACACTCCTTCTCGCAAAAGGAATGACCGAAGCTATGTAAGTGATTGACCCGAAGGCTTTATAATCACCCTGAACAAGTAGATTATATCATAGCCTTTTGATGATTGCACAACAATTTTTACAAAAAGGAGATGATATTTATGCCAGCTTACAAAGATGAAAAAACTGGTAAATGGTTCGCCAAGTTCTATTACACGAACTGGCAGGGAATCAAGAAACAGAAGTGGAAAAGAGGCTTCGCCACCAAAAAGGAAGCTTTAGGATTTGAAAGGGACTTTTTGGAACAGCAGTCTGCCAATCCTGACATGACATTTCAAAACCTTTATGAAATTTATATGGAGGATATGGCTGCAAGACTTAAGCAGTCAACTCTTCTGACAAAAAAGGCGGTACTACAGACGCATATTCTTCCATTCTTCAGTAGCAAGCCGATTAATGAAATCAAAGCCTCTGATGTACGAAGATGGCAGGCGAAGCTTATGAGTTCGCCGAATAATTACTCCCAGACCTATCTGAAGAAGATTAACACGGAGCTTAACAGCATCATCAATTACGCCAAGCGATTCTATGATCTCAACACCAATCCCTGCGGCAAGGCAGGCACCATTGGAAAGGCTAAAGCAGAGGAAATGGATTACTGGACTTATGATGAATATATTGCTTTCAGGGAAGGGGTAAAAGATAAGCCATTATCATATATCTGCTTTGAAGTCCTGTACTGGACTGGTATGCGAGAAGGTGAACTGCTTGCTCTATCACTTGCTGATATTGACTTTGATAACAAGACAATATCCATCAACAGAACATATCTGCGGATAGAAGGAAAAGATGTATTTACATCACCTAAGACAAGAAAAAGTAAGCGAAAGATTCCGATTCCGGATTTTCTCTGCCAGGAGCTATCAGACTATATCCAGTCAAGGTATATGCTTGACGCAGATGAAAGGCTGTTCCCGGTAACAAAATCATATCTCTCACACGAGATGATAAGAGGTTGCAAAAACACAGGTGTAAAGAAGATACGAATCCACGATATCAGGCATTCGCACGCCAGCTTACTTATTAATCAGGGCTGTGATGCGCTGATGTTAGCAGACAGGCTCGGACACGAGAAAGTATCCACAACACTTAACACATACTCTCATCTGTTTCCACATAAACAGCAGGAGCTTGTGCATAGTCTGGAATCATTACAGGCGACAGATTCGCCAACACCTGAACCACCATCTGATAACCCTCTGCTTGAAGCAGCAGGTATCACATGTGAAGTGCCTCAGACTCAAGACAATGGCTCAGATGTAACAATCCGACCTCAGTTTGGACCTGCGTTAGTACCACCAAATACCGCATCAGGGAAAATCATCCAGATGCCACAAAGAAAGATCATATAAAAGAAATCCAGCAGTCATCAGGGTTTCTTGCTATTAAAGTCAATGACAACCAACTGAAAATGATAGAAAAAAGAGTAGTTGCTATTAGTAGCAAATTAGTAGCAGAGCAAAAGAAAAAGTCTCGGAAGCCGCTTGTTTAGCGGGTTCCAAGACTTGTGGCTCTTATTCAAACTCGGCAAATCCAAAGATATTCTTAAATATATTTGTTTAAGTTTTATGTCTTTTTTGCCGTTATTTTATTTCTGTTACATATATTATTTTGGCTCGCTGATTTTCTGTTGCCAATTTGTTGCCAAAGCATTATAAATGCTGTAAATAAACTTGACAATATTTATTTTGAAAACACCGCATCATTTCTGGAAAGTAGATACACACAGTATTGATTCATGCTGATTCCCTCTCTCTGAGAATGCTCTGCCAGTGATCTGTGTAGGCTTCGTGGAATTCTCAATTTAAACTGTCCGGAATAATCTTCCAGACTGTCTGGTTCATGAATCTCTACACCGTCTTCTAATGCAGCTTCAATCCATGCTTTTTTTGCATCCAGTGCATTTGCTACCGCACCCTCCACTGTCTCACCACAAGTAATGCATCCAGGCAAATCCGGATAAGAAACTACAAATCCGCCTTCATCTTTGTCTTCCACAATTTCCATACGATAGGACATTGCCATATAATCATTCAGCGTCTTCATCATTCTTCGCCTCGCTTTCTACAATCTGCCTTACCATTTCTACATATACTTTCTTGATTGGTTCGTGCTTTGGTATTGTAATTGGCATACACCCTTGTTTTCTGAAAGTGTAATGACTGCTTCCACTTCTTGGTGCATTCATTTCGTATCCATAGCTTTCCAATACCTTCCGTAACTCATCAAACCGGAGGTCTTTCGATAAATTGCATATACGTGTTATCAGTTTATCCCATTTTGACATTTCTTATACCTCCTACGTATATTATATGTGGTGTCGTATATGGTGTCAATGTCTTTTTAATACATTATTCTAATTTCATTTAGATTTCTAAATATTGATCATCAATTTAGCATTAACTCAAAACATTTTTTTAAGAATTGCTGCTAATATACTATAAGCATATTTATACACTTCCATTGCATTATTGTCAGGGAACACCTCTCCATGCATTAATGAACAACGCAGCAAATATAGTACTTCAATAATCCCTCGACTTACCTGCGAACGTTCAGCAATAAATTCTACTTTATTATCTTTGTCCCTTGTCAACACACTTTCTATTACATATGGACATATTTCTTTATAGAATGCTTTACATTGTCCCTGTTGTTCTATTCCTAACCTCAAAAAATCTGCATGTACGTCTAATTCTGTTTCATCATACTTCTTTTGTTCGAACTGAAAATATATCGTTGTTGGGTCGTTTTTCTTATGAACAAGTGTTGATATTTTTTCATTTGTTCTTTGAACCTTATAGTGGGTCACTCTATAATCTCCCTCTGCAACTCTTTTAGGATTATTTATTGCTATCTCTGAAAATGATATTTGTTGATTTATGCCATCCCTTTCTTGAGTTACAATAGCGGCATTGACCAATGCCGCTTGTAAGTCTTTCAAATTTTTTTTAAAAATTATTGCTTCGTCAGAATTATTGTTTTCATCAAGCATTGTTTCTATATACCCTTTAAAACGATTGTTTTCCGTTTTAAGTTTTTCTATAATTCCTCGATCAGTCCGTTCCGTATACTCACTTCGATACCATGAATTGAACGCAATCCAAGACTTAATAAAAGCCGAATAATAATCAATATTAATATCTATTTTTCGTACCCACTCTTGATAACTTGGCATTATTCTTCAATTCCTTTCTCTTTTAACCATTGTAATGCTACCCCCTCATTTTGTTCGATAGCTATTTCAACAGCACGTTTTGCCCAATCTAATAATTCATTAGATTTTTTTCTTAGCGAAAAAGATTCCTTTATTTTAATTGCAATTTTCTCTTGCTGTTCCATATCTATGATTGGAATCACTACCTTCTCAATATCCGATGGCTTCCAATGTTGGATTATCGCACCATTCGTATCTCTTTCTGCTTGCATTTGCACAATTGAAGAATTTAATACCAATGTTAAATAATCTGGAAGTACCTCTAAAGTATTTATTACATTTAAATGTAATAAAGCACCTGATGTAACAATGTTATCGTCTTTTTCCATTTTATATGCAATTCCCACACTACCATCCTTTGAAAAAAGAATTGTGTCCTTTTTAGGATACAGCTCTGATAAATTGTAGATATTCTCTTTAGATAAATATACTCTAGGTTCAGAAATTCCAAATTTGTTCATATCACTTACACGAATAAATGGAATACCTTTATCTAGATATTCACTGCTACCTGGTTCAATAGACTTTTTTATTGTCACAATTCCTTTTTTTCCGCCAAGTGGTTTTGTATAAAAATTTTCCAACTCACTAAATAATTGATCATATTTAGGCTGATAAAACTCTGCATCAAGCCGTCCATATTTTCCAACACTTTCCTTAAAGTTTTTTATTGTATGGTTATATTTTTTATTTGACGATGAAATATGTATAATTTTTTCAAGCTCATTCTCTGCATCTGCATAATTCTTTTTAGCCAGTTTAATATTCTCAAAAGCTTTCTTTATACACACTTCCACAATTTTATAGAATTCTTTTGAAAATAATGGAACTTTTAATGTTCTAAGATCTTCAAGATTAAGCCCTTTTTGAATCGCCCCTCTTTCTTTTCTAAGTAATAATGTCTTTCCATATTTCGAATTCAAATAGCTTAAAAGATAAAATGGATCAACTCTTTTAGCCTTTATTACAGTGCTCTTGCAACTAAATATTGCAGGTATCTCTTCTTTCTGAACAATACATGCGTTTCCTAAGGTTCCCACCACAGAAATCAAAATATCATTTGTCGAAAGAGCATACTTATTAAGCCTTATATAATCCTCTTTTGCCATGTATCTTGGAGAATCATCCTGTAGCACAAATGGTTTCACATCCTGTCCACGAACATATCGGTAATCTGATGTTTTCACATATGTTCCTGTATCATATGCCGATCCAAAAGGTCCACTCATAAAATCGCATATCTGACTTAATTGATTATTGCTTTGCTTTTCTATTAATTTTTGATACTGCAAATATTTTTTTTGATAATATTCTGCATCAATTCGCTCTCCTGCTTCTAAATCTGATTTTAAAATTTCACTACACTCTAGCCCATCCATTAGAATTTTATATTTATTTTCGTTGAATGGTTCAACAGATGGGCTCATTGAAAAAAACTTAACCCTTCTTTTTTCGCAAATTCAATAAATGCCTCTGCAATTCCATCTTGCGTCATTCCATCATGATTATAAAGATCATGGTCTACAATAAAATGATTATGACTATCTAATACAATCTCTCCGTTTTCATCTTTAACATAAATTTTTTCTCCTGAATTATCCTTGCTTGGCTTTTGCATTGTTGCAAAAAAAATAGGGTAATCTTCCTTTTTAGGACATAATTTATCATCCCATTTTTGAACAAATAATACAGAAGTTTTGGTTGCTGTATGAGGTTTAAAAACATTACCATCCAATCCTACAACAGCTAATATTCTACAGCGTTCTGCAATATAATCTCGAATATATTTATCACTTGCATTATTAAAACGTCCTTGAGGAAGAACAACCGCCATTCTCCCTCCTGGTCTCAGGAAATTTAAATTTCGCTCAATAAACAAAATATCCCTTCCAACTTTTTTCTGCCATTTTCCTTTACTATTTTTTGCCAACTCATAATGGGATAAAATCGTTTGCTCTTTAATATCACCTGCAAATGGTGGGTTTGCCATAACAATATCAAAATTGAATTTACTAAAATCATTACTTCCCTTTGGCTGCAATTTCTTTAATTTTTTAAAACCACCATTGTATGTATCATTCCATTCTTCTTGCTTGATCACTTCATTCCATCTAGAATAATCAAGTGTATTCAAATGCAACACATTTGTCTGACCATCCCCCGCAATTAAATTAAGAGTTCGAGCTACTCGCACTGTTTTTTCATCAAAATCAATAGCAAAAACATTATCTCTAACATAGTTTCTTTCATCTTCCGTTCGTTCCGATGCAGTAAAGTCTTCTCCCGGCTCTAATCCCTTTGACAATCTAATTTCCTTCCATACCTTAAAGATACTATGTACTGTAAAACCTGAGCTTCCGCACGCTGTATCAATAATTTTATCATGAATTGTTGGATTCATCATCTTTACACACATATCTATAACATATCGTGGGGTAAAATATTGACCTTTTTCACCTTTTTGAGCCTTGCTCATCAAATATTCAAATGCATCGTCAACAACATCAAGATTATTATTAAACAATTTAATGTCTTGCAATGTTGAAACACAAACAGCTAAATGTGATGGAGAGAGCAAAATTTTGCTTTCCTCAGGAAAAACTCCCTCCCATTTCTTTTTAGCATCATCAAACAATTTCTGTATTTTTTCTTTTAATTCAAAATCTGTATCTCCACTATTGCGGAATTGCAAAAAAACTGTTTTGTCATTTGCACAGATAAGTTCATCGTATAACTTAGCAAAAATAAGTTTAAATATTTCTTCAAAAGAATCTACTCCTGCACTTGCAAGTACTTCATCTTCCATTTCCTTTATTAAATTTCTAAGCGAACGCTTTTCTTTACTAATTTTATCTCTACTTCGTAAATCATCATAGGTATATTTTTCATTCAAAATATCTGATAATTTCTGCGAAGCTTTAGGAATATCACTAATCATTTCAAAAAAATTGGGGTCCTTGCGATTGTAACATGACACTTGTTCCCCATTTGTCCAAACACCAATTGGTGCACCGGTTGCATTACAGTACGATTTAAGTTGTTCCTTTCCATCTGTTAATTTAGGTTTTTTTAGTTCTACAATGATATACGGTACTAATGGACGATCTTTATCCATAATAGTTATATCAGCACGCTTTACTTCTCTTCCAAAGTGAATAGGTGTTTCTAATTGAATTCTACTAATTGGGTAATCGTATTCATGTATAAGTTTGTAAATATATAATTGTCGTATCGCCTCTTCTGGGGTAAGTTTTATTTCTTTATCTCGAATTAAGCATTTAATATATGGCATATCAACATTTTTTACATTTTTCATAAAAACAGCCGATTCAACAGCCAAAATAGCTTCTTCTGAAAATAACGTGTCCTCATAAGACGTATTTTTAAACAAATCATTCAACTTCATCATATATCCGCTCCATTCTTTTTTAGCTCTAAATATCGTGCATAAGATATAATTACATTTTGTGGTTTGTTTTGTTTTTGTACAATAAGAACCTTATCTTGATCAACCACCTCTTTAAAAATTTTTGAAGCTTGACCTTTTAAAAAAGGAGTAACCGATTCATAATCTGGAATAACATTTTTCTTTCGTGACATCAAACCACACCTCCCTTTACAATTTTTCTTAATAAGTATATCATAAATTCATTATTTTTGTAATGATTTTTATATATTATTTTATAATGATTTTATTTAGATAAACAATAATTCGGCATCATAAACTCTTTCATCAATGTGCAGGGTTCCTACTAACAGTTTCTTCAAAAAAATCCCCAACGGACGTCTTTCAATTTTGTTTTTTATCTAAACATAAATAACATTTATTATTACAATCTCCTCCGCACAAGCCCGGATATTATTCATTTTCCCAACCCATGCCATCTGATCCTGCATCTTCAGTTCTTCCGTCACTCCATGCACTTCTTTCATCTGCTCCACCAATCTGTCCATCATCTGATTACACTCCTCGTCAGTCTGATGCAAATGCTCATTCAACTTCCCGGCAAGCACCAATTCCAGATATAATCCTTTCCGATGATCTTTCAAGTAAGTTTTTCTCAACATTCCATACTTTCCAATCGGATACTCTGTCTCTTCTGGGAGGTACAGGTCTGGATAATACAGACCGTCCTCTCCTAAAGTATAACTGATTCCATTTTCTCCCATAATGTGTTTCTCCATGATTGTCCTCCTATCTTGCTCCCCGATCTTTGTTCTGACTCCGGATATACTGTTTATTTTTCTGTTCATTCTGTATTTCTTGTTTCTTTTCTGCCAGCTTCGCCCTAATACCATGTGCTACTGGCTCTTTGCCAGTTTCTTTCTTCCATTTTTCTATTGCAATTCGATACTGACTATACTCAGTTTGAGAAGCCTTAAAATCTTTAAAAAAATCCTGTACACTTCTATAACCGATCTTCTGCACAATCCTCGGAAGGTAATCTTTCATATCTCTGATCTGGCTTTTCAGTTCATCAATTTCTTTCTGCAATTCTCTTTTCTTTCTTCCTTTAAACCATCCCGTGACTTCTGACAGTTCTTTCTTCTTTGCAGAAAGCTGTTTTTGTTTCTGTTGAATTGCACCGTTTTGATCTTCCAGTTCTTTATTCACCTTAAATAGTTTCGGATATTTTGATGCAAGCCTCGTCATTTTAGGTTGTTCCGGTTCTGCCTTTTCTTCTTTTGTTGTCTTGACTGCTGCCATTCTATTTTCAGCAACATTCTCTGGGTGTTCAGTTTCCGTTTGCTCTGTCTGGTTTGGCACTTCCCTGGGTTTCTCAAACAGCACACTTGCTATCAAAAACTCCAATGCCTCAACAGCCACTGTTACAATTCTGGAAAATAATCGTGGTCTGTTTCCACGCCGGGCAATTGATTCCCTGATCGGCTCCGTGATTTCTTTCCGCTTCACTTCCATTATCTTCGGTTCCGGCACTCCACTAATCAATGCCATATCAACAGCTCTGTTCCATTCCTGGCGTTTTTGGTTATCCGCTTCTATTTCCTGTGCTTTTGGATTATTTTTGCCGATTTTCTTTGTTGCAAGATACACACTGCCACGCTCAAACACCTGCAACTTCTGACTCTCGTCCTGCACATAAATATTGATTAAATCTGTATAAGAATGCTTTACCTCATCCAGAAACGAATTACTCTTGAAGCGTTCATCTTTCGCAGTAAACAACTTCTTCTCATAGACTTCTCCTTTCTTCACAATACTACAGCCTTCTCGGATCTCGCCATCTTCTCCCAATATTTCTTTCTTGGTTCGAACATGTTTTCCATTTTCATCATAAAACATATTTCTACTGGCAGTCTTAATGATTGGTTCATCCAGTAGTTTCCGTTCTGCAAATATCAAATGAATGTGATAATTGGTCTTTCTTTTATTGTGATGCAAAGCAGCAATACACTCTGTTCCATAATTCTGTTTAAAATGATTTGTAAAAAGTTGCAACAATCTGTCTGGCTGGAATTCTGTAAAGCTCTCTGGCAAAGCAATGATCAATTCTCTTGCCTCAATGCATTTCCCTTCTGTCCCGCTTTTTACAAATTCGTCCTGATTACATTTTGCAAGTTCCCGCCAGAATTTCCGTTCTGTGGTTTCATAAACTGCATAAAGATTTTCCTGTTTTGCATGACTGGATATATAAGTGATTCTGCCTTTTACATTGCTTAGTTTTGTCATTTGAATAAATGAATTTCTTCCGATAGGCACTCCCTCCTTGTCTTCGGCAAAATAAGTTCTGCCATATTATTTGTGAGTGGATGCATTGGCATCCGTTTACGAACTTACTGCCGTTTCCGGCTATAATAGCCCCCTGCAAGGGCGAAATACGCAGAGCATAAACAAAGTTTGTGCGATGGGTGTATTTCGCTCTCAAACGCCGAGGGCTTTGTGAGATACTTCACGCGTCTGCTATAGTTTAGCTTTAGCTTTTTATTTTGGGCGTATCTGCCCTCTTTTTTCAGCCCGTATCCGGGCTTATTTTTATCACTAACAACCAATCGGCTATTTCTCTATCTGTCTGCTTTATTCCGGTATCCTTGCCCGTACATACTCCAGATCTCCGCAATACGGTGTTCCCGCCAAATACCATTCTCTCGCCAGATTCATTTCCATTCGTGTCTTTACCCACTGATCATCAATCAGAACCTCCAGACATTCTCCGCAGTGAAATCCTGGATCAATCCATAAGTCTGATGATAATAAGCCATATCTCTTGTTATAACTGTTGTAACCTAATCTTCCTTCTCTCATTTGATTATTCTCCCTTCATTTATCGTTCCTGCAAGGACGCCCTGAATCAGGGCTCCCTTTTGAAAATCTCCTTACTTCGCCAGCCAACTCCCGACTGCCCCTTACCGGCTTTCTCCTTGTTTGCTATCTACAGGTGCGTGCCACGCTCCTGTTATTAGGTAATCAGGCAAAATCTTTACCAACGAAAGTTCTCATGCATTCCACACTTATCCAAATACTCTTGTCTTGCCTTTTCCCGTTCTTCCTCGGTTGATGCTGTTTTGAATGTTGTATATAACTGACGTTTTACCATACTGTCTAATTTTTCCATCAATGCTTTTTCTATCTCCGGCAAATATTCCTCATTCCTGACAAGATGATACTGGAACAATGCCAGTAATAAATCTTTTGGTATCTGCACCTGTAATTTTCTTTCCATGTTTCTCCTTTCCGTGACGGTCGTGACGATAGTGACGATATTTTCACTACCGACACGCTATATAAAATACCGTCACAACCGTCACATATCGTCACGCTTGTTTTCCAACAAAGGCTAATCTGATCTTTCTTCCATCATGTCCTCGTTCCGCTTTATACTGGATTCCATATTCCAGAATCAATCGTTCCAGGCTGACATTTAATTTTCGTGATAATGCGTTCGGCTGCATTTCCATCTGCAATACTTCCACAAGCTCTGTTGCTGTTCCTGCCCACTCTGGCGTAGTTTCTGTTACAAGTTCTTTGATTTTTTCCAACACTGGATCTTCTGGTTCTTTCCAAAGTTCTGTTTCTGTCTTGGTAAGTTCCCAGACACATCTCTCCCGATTAAAGTTCAACCACAGTTTCTGATCCTGCTGGTCACGCCCTGCCACTTCCAGAACTGCCTTATTATCTGTCCGTTTTTCTTTCTGCATGACGAATGCTCCATCCGCAGCTCCAAGCAATCCATTCGTGCCAGAAATCATATCAAAACTATCTGAAGATTCCATTTTTCTTGTATGATGCACAACCAGAAAACAGATACCATATTTATCACTGAATGCTTTCAGCTTCGTTACAATCTCATAATCACTGGCATAACTGAATTTATCTCCACCAACCTCACGCACTTTTTGAAGAGTATCAATGATAATCAGTCTTGCGTCTTTATGCTCCGTCACAAATGTTACAAGCTGCCTTTCCAGTCCGTCATTGAGCGATTTTGATTTTGTAGCGAAATAAAAATTCTCACTGCCTTCCATTCCAAACATCTGTGATAACCGCTTTTGCAACCTTGCATAATCATCTTCCAATGCCAGATACAGAACCGTTCCCTGTCTAACTGAAAATCCCCACAATGGAAGTCCTTTACTGATGTGATACCCGATCTGTGCCATAAAGAATGATTTTCCAATTTTCGGCGAACCAACAAACAGGTAAGTTCCGTTATACAGAAGTCCATCTATAATCGGCAATTTTGGTGGATATGCGGTATCGTATAATTCCATCATGGAAACTGTTTCCAGATCATCTGGATTCTTTTTATTTGCTGATTTTGCTGTATTTTCCGCATTATTTGTGGCTTGCAGATTGCCCTTACCGGGCAAATCTGCTATACTTTGGTTGGTTTTAAAATTTTGTAATGGCTGTTCCACATCTGCGCCAACAGATGCAATCGGAGCAGTCATTTTTTCTTTTACTGTCATTCATTATCCCCTTTCAATCCATACAATGTCTCTGCGACCAATCTCAGGGTACTCAGCAACTCTTCGTTTTCCTCACTGCATTTTTCCAGATGTTTCAATTCTTCATAAATCTCTGCCATCTGATTTCGCAATGCTTTATACACTCTTGGATTTCCCTGTACCACAATTTCCCGATCAGTTAATCGTTTTGTGATATAGTCCTGCTTGCTAAGTCCTGACAACCGGACACATACATCAATCTGCTCTGCCTCTTCCGGTGATACCCGGAATGCTACGATTTTGTTTCTCCATCTTCCTTTACTGTCCAGATTTTTCTCCATTTAATTTTTCCATCCTTTCAATATCCAGTTGTTCTGCCATTTGTGTCTGCTCACTTGGAAACAGATGTGCATATCGATAAGTGATATCAATGCTCTCATGTCCCATTCGATCTGCGATTGCCAATACCGTAAATCCCATATTGATCAGTAACGATACATGGGAATGTCTCAAATCATGCACACGGATTCGCTTCACCCCAGACACTTTTGATCCTCTGTTCATTTCATGATGCAGATAAGATTTGGAAATTGTGAAAATTCTTTCGTCTTCCTTCAGACCGTAAAGCATTCCCATATAATCCTGCATCTCATCACATATAAATTGTGGCATCTTGATAAATCTGTTACTTTTAAATGTCTTTGGTGGGGTAATCACATCTTCCCGGTTTAATCTTTGATATGATTTGTTAATTCGCAGTGTATGCGTTGTAAAGTCAAAATCCGCTGGTGTCAGGGCAAGCAACTCTCCTTCACGGATACCACACCAGTAAAGCATTTCAAAAGCGTAGTAAGAAACTGGTTTATCCATCATCACATCTGCAAATTTCAAATACTCTTCTTTCGTCCAGAACAACATTTCCTTATATTCCTCTATTGCTATATTTCCAGCTTTCTGTGCCGGATTAGAAGGCAAATGATAAAAATTAACTGCATGATTGAAAATGGCACTTAACTGGCTGTGGATTTTCCGCAGATATGAAGCAGAATACCCTTTTCCATTCGCTCTCTTAAATGCAAGCAAATGATTCTGCCATGCAATCACATCTTTTGGTTCAATTTCTGCAATCTTTCTCTCCCCAAAGTATGGAAGAATTTTTGTTCTGGCAATATTATTCTTAGTTCCCCATGTGTTATCCCGGATTCGTTCCTTTTTATCTTCTACATAGATTTCATAAAAACTTGCGAAAGTCATATCCAGTTTTGCATCATGCTTTAACATTTGTTCGTGTTCCCACATCTGCGCTTCTCGCTTCGTAGGAAATCCTCGTTTTGAAGTCTGTTTCGTTTTCCCTGTCCAGTCGGTATACCGATAAACCACTCGCCACTTTCCAGTGGCATTATCTTTATGAATACTCATACAAATTCTCCTCTCCTTCTCTTACATTTCGCTGTAACATACTTTTTTGCGGAAATAATTGGTGTTTACTCTGCCAGCTACCGTAAGATAACCCAGCTTCTGTAATTCTTCATTTAGCTGTTTGACAATCTTATAAGCATAAGACTTGGAAACTCCCAGTTCCGCTGCAACTTCTTCTACTGTCATAAAAGTTCTGTTCGTCACATCGCATCCCTCCTCTCTATATTAACTCAATTTGTTTAAGTTGTTACATTTGCATGATACTAAACATTTTGATTTAAGTCAAGCAATTTTATGCGGATATTAAATTCTTTTGTTTAAGTTCTTCTTGCTATCCGAAATTGCTCATGCTATACTGAACCTAAACAGAATTGTTTTATTTTCTATCACAATTAATTATGGCAACACGAATGACCACTATAAGGAGGCAAACAAAAATGGCAATCGGACAACGTATCAAATTTTTTCGCAACCGCAAAGGCATGACACAAAAGCAACTCGGAGAACAACTGGGGTTCAAAGGAAAAACCTCAGATGTCCGCATGGCTCAGTATGAATCTGAAGCCAGAGTTCCTAAGATTGATCTTGTAAAACAAATGTCTCAGATCTTTGATATCAATACTCATGCCTTAACAGTTCCAGATATTGATACTCACATAGGTCTGATGCATACACTATTTGCACTGGAAGATATGTATGGTCTGAAGGTAAAAAATGTAGATGGACAACCTCATCTCTGCCTTGACTCTTCCATATCTGCTCCCGGCTCATCTGTCGATGAAATGCTTCGTGCATGGATGGAACAAGCTGACAAACTGGAAAACGGTGAAATCAGCAAGGCAGAATATGATGAATGGAGATATAAGTACCCGGAACTGGATACTTACCAGAAACGTGCCAAGGTACCATCTCAGGAACTGAGTGATTACCTCGTAAAAGAATTGACTAAAAAAGAAAAATAAGAGAAAAGAAAAACCTTACCGATATTCAGTTTTTTACTTCTGAAAATCAGTAAGGTTTCTTTATATACGTTATGAAATAAAATTTTTATCTTTTGAATAATCGAAAAATGTTGCCATTTTGTTGCCAATCACTAAACAAATTTGCTTGCAACCCGCATAAATACTGGGTTCTTATGATTGTGTGGATTATTCAAACTCAATCGTTCCAGGTGGTTTACTAGTCAGATCATAGAATACTCTGTTGACCCCACGCACCTCATTTATAATTCTGCTCATGACTGTCTGGAGAACCTCAAATGGAATCTCTGCGCTCTCTGCTGTCATGAAATCAATTGTGTTGACTGCACGAAGTGCAACCGCATAATCGTAAGTTCTTTCGTCACCCATAACACCAACGGAACGCATGTTAGTGAGGGCTGCGAAATACTGGTTTGGCATCCATGCTGGAGCCTTACCGTTAGCTTTCTTGTACTCAGCTACGGCCTTGTCAACCTCTGAACGGTAGATAAAGTCAGCATCCTGAACGATACGAACCTTATCAGCTGTTACCTCGCCGATAATTCTGATTCCAAGTCCCGGACCTGGGAATGGCTGACGGAATACAAGATGTTCTGGTATTCCAAGCTCAAGACCAGCCTTACGAACCTCATCCTTGAAAAGGTTGCGGAGTGGCTCAATGATTTCCTTGAAGTCAACGAAATCAGGAAGTCCTCCTACATTGTGGTGAGACTTGATTACGGCTGATTCACCGCCAAGTCCGCTTTCTACAACGTCTGGATATATAGTTCCCTGTGCAAGGAAGTCAACTGCACCAATCTTCTTGGCTTCTTCCTCAAATACACGGATAAACTCTTCACCAATAATCTTTCTCTTAGCTTCTGGCTCTGTAACGCCTGCAAGCTTAGAGTAATATCTCTCCTGTGCATTAACTCTTATAAAGTTAAGGTCGAACTGTCCTTCTGGTCCAAATACGCTCTCAACTTCATCGCCTTCATCTTTACGGAGAAGACCGTGATCTACGAATACGCATGTAAGCTGCTTTCCAATAGCTCTTGAAAGGAGTCCGGCTGCAACAGATGAATCAACACCACCTGAAAGAGCAAGTAAAACCTTGCCACTGCCAACCTTCTCGCGGATTTCCTTAATTGTATTCTCGACAAATGCATCCATCTTCCATGTTCCGGCACATCCGCATACTCCACGAACAAAGTTGTGAAGCATCTTGGTTCCTTCCTGAGTATGAAGAACCTCTGGGTGGAACTGGATTGCATAAAGATTCTTCTCTGTACACTCTGCTGCTGCAACTGGGCAGTCTGCTGTATGGGCAACAATCTTGAATCCTGGTGCAATCTGTGAGATGTAATCAAAATGGCTCATCCACACAATAGTTTTCTCTGAGACATCTGAGAATAAAGCGCTGCTCTTATCTACAAATGTTTCTGTCTTTCCATACTCTCTTACTGGTGCCTTCTCAACCTTGCCACCAAGCACATGCTGCATAAGCTGTGCGCCATAGCAAAGACCAAGTACAGGTACACCAAGTTCAAAAAGTTCTTTAGTACATGTTGGCGCGCCATCTTCATAACAGCTGTTAGGACCACCCGTAAGGATAATTCCTTTAGGGTTCATGGCCTTAATCTGCGCCAGGTCTGTCTTGTAAGAATAGATCTCACAATATACATTACATTCACGGACACGGCGCGCAACCAGCTGGTTGTACTGACCGCCGAAGTCAATGACAATAACTTTCTCCTGATCCATGATCAATCTCCAATCTTGTGTATTTATATATACATTATAGTTAAACTTGCCACTTATGACAAGCCTTAATTCTCCCCAATTCCTATCTTGCTAATTCTCATCCAGACAATCCTTATCTATGCATCTTTCTCCCCAATTCTCTTCTTTACATAAGAATCCATCTTCTCTCTGACCATCGCCATCTTTCTGTTGGTCTCCTCATTATCAGAATGAAAATGCATAAGCTTTGCAAGATAGCCCTGTTCCACAGTAATCCGCACGCTCTCATCATACACAAGCTCATAAGCAAGTGATACATGACCAATAACAGTATCAGCCGGTGTGCGTCTTATTGCTTTGAGTATACAGTGTTCCTCATCAAACGCTTCTAACACTTCATCTGTAATATCACTCTTCATCAGTTCTTCAGTCGTAGTGTTATATATTTCTTCAAGTGGAGTATCAATATTAACCTTAAATATATCAACCTTATCAGCGTCACGAAGCACATTGCAGAATGCCTGCTCGCGGCGATTAAGTCCTTGCGGAATTCTATACATATTGTGACACCTTATTGCAAGTTCAAGCATTTCCATGTCCGATTTATTCAATCTGTCATACAGAAATACTCCATCAGAACTATATCGGTCCTCTAATGCTCCTGGCTTGTAGCCTGTACATTTGACCATTCCATTAAGAAAAGTACTGATAAGACCATCTTTGAACAACAGGTCTGCACCGAATTTTGCATGGTCAACAGAGTCCGCATCTGAAAATGTGTTATAACGCTTTATCTGTTCAAATCTTCCAACATCATGAAGCATTCCGGATAACCATGCCAGCTCAACATCATAGGCACACATTCCAGCTGCCTTTGCAATTCTTTCGCACAAAGCTGCAACTCTGTAAGTGTGGTCAATTTTTAATTTAATCTTAGGGTCATCTGCATTATAAGCTGCTGTGTATTCTGCAAATGCTTTCTTAACATGCACTCTGTCAACATACACACGGTTTATCTTGGCATTTTCATAATAACCTTCAACATCAGCAACCTTTCCCTCATTCCATGTGTCTATAATATCAGGCACATCAGATAAAGAATGGCACACAACTGAAGTCAGTCTTCGGATGTCATCGTTAATCTCAATAGTATCAGGTATATGAATCACCTTCATGCCTGCTGCATGTCCTGCTTTAATGCCATTAATACTGTCCTCAATGACTACACATTCTGACGGTTCACAGCCAATAAAGCCTGCTGCCCTTAAGAATATGTCCGGCTCAGGCTTTCCATGCTCAACCTCATCTCCATATACAACACCAGAAAGATAATCCCATGCTCCTATTCTGTGAAGACTCTTTTCAGCACTTGATTTCTGTGTTGAAGTTGCAACAGCACATTTGAGTCCATTATCCTTAATATAATCAAGCAGCATATGAAGCCCCGGCTTAACCGGAACTTCCTCTGTCTCCCTGATTTTGTAAACATGGTCTGTGCGCATTGTCCGCATTTCCCAGTAATCCTGCTCTCCATGATAATAATCATCAAAAAAGCTCTGACTAAGCTTTGCCGGTGCACCTTTAAAACTGTCGATAAGCCATAATGGCATCTCTACATTTTTCTGGGAAGCTGCCCACAGCCAGCCAAGATTAGACTGATTTTCCGTATCAATCATAACTCCGTCCATATCAAAGATAATCCCTTTTATCATAACTGCCTCCATTCAACTCCCCAAAATATCAAACCGACATACCTTGCATACATTTCCCAGATATCCGTTTCTTCATTTCCTGATCTTACTTCTCTTCCAGATACTTCTTAACATACTGTCCGGTATAAGACTTCTTAACCTTAACAATCTCCTCTGGTGTTCCCTTGGCAATAACAGTTCCACCGCGGTCGCCGCCTTCCGGTCCCATATCTATAATATAATCTGCTGTCTTAATAACATCAAGATTATGTTCAATAACAACTACAGTGTTGCCACCCTCTGCAAGCCTGTGAAGGATATTGACAAGCTTGTGGACATCGGCAAAATGCAGACCGGTTGTAGGCTCATCAAGAATATATATAGTCTTTCCTGTGCTTCTTCTTGAAAGCTCTGTTGCAAGCTTGATTCTCTGTGCCTCACCACCTGAAAGCTCAGTTGATGGCTGTCCAAGCTTGACGTAAGACAAGCCAACCTCGTTGAGAGTCTCAATCTTTCTTCTTATGCTTGGCACATTTTCAAAGAAATCAACTGCATCCTCAATAGTCATGTCAAGAACATCATATATGCTCTTATCCTTGTATTTTACTTCAAGAGTTTCTCTGTTGTAACGCTTACCCTCGCAGACTTCACAAGGTACATACACATCCGGCAGGAAATGCATCTCTATCTTGATAATACCGTCACCGGAGCATGCCTCACATCTTCCACCTTTAACATTAAAGCTGAATCTTCCCTTCGTATATCCTCGTTCCTTCGCGTCCTTAGTCGTTGCAAACAGGTCTCTTATCATGTCAAATACACCTGTATAGGTTGCCGGATTAGACCTTGGTGTTCGTCCAATTGGTGACTGGTCAATATTAATGACCTTATCAAGCTGCTCTATTCCGTCAATTCCATCATGGTCGCCTGCAATACATCTCGCCCTGTTAAGCGACTTTGCAAGGTGCTTGTAAAGAATCTCATTAACAAGTGAACTCTTGCCTGAGCCTGACACACCTGTTACGCATGTGACAACTCCAAGCGGAATATCTACATCAATATTCTTAAGATTATTCTCCCTTGCGCCTCTTACCTTAATCCAGCCAGCAGGCTTTCTACGCTCTGCCGGTACAGGTATCTTGATTCTTCCTGACAGATATGCGCCTGTAAGTGAGTCCTTGCACGCCATAATGTCCGCAGCAGTTCCTGTTGCGACAACTTCTCCACCATTTCTTCCTGCGCCTGGTCCGATATCCACAATATAATCGGCTGCAAACATAGTATCCTCATCATGTTCAACGACAATAACTGAGTTACCAAGATCGCGCAAATGTGTCAGAGTTCCAAGCAGCTTGTCATTATCCCTCTGGTGAAGTCCGATACTTGGCTCATCAAGAATATAAGCAACTCCTACAAGACCTGAACCAATCTGTGTAGCAAGCCTGATTCTCTGCGCTTCACCGCCTGACAGAGTTCCTGTGGCACGCGAAAGTGCCAGATAATCAAGCCCTACATCTACAAGGAACTTAATTCTCGCCTTGATTTCCTTAAGAATCTCTGCACCAATAAACAGCTGTCTCTCTGAAAGCTTCATATTCTCAAGGAATTCCTGAAGCTTTATAATAGACATGTTAGTAATCTCATATATGTTCTTATCTGCAATAGTAACAGCAAGTGAAGACGGCTTAAGTCTCTGTCCGTGACAGGCAGAACAAGGTCTTATTCTCATAAATTCCTCATACTGCTGCTTAGTATTATCAGAATATGTCTCTCTGTATCTTCTCTCCATATTCTTAATAAGACCTTCAAATGCGACATCATATACACCCTCTCCGCGCTGGCCTTTATATTTAACCTTTACAGAATGTCCCTTAGTACCATTGATAATAATATCCTTAATATCATCAGGATAATCCTTGAATGGTGTCTTTAATGAAAATCCATATTCCTCTGCAAGTGCATCAAGAATCGCCCTGCTAAAGCTGCCCTCATCCTTAGATGACTGCCATCCCATTCCGACAATAGCACCTTCATCAATGCTGAGACTCTCATCCGGTATAAGCAGCTCTGCATCAAACTTCATTGTATAACCAAGTCCGAAACAGTCCGGGCATGCGCCAAATGGATTGTTGAACGAAAAGCTTCTTGGCTCAACCTCATCAATACTTATACCACAGTCTGGGCAGGAAAAGCTCTGGCTGAAATTAAGTGTCTCACCATCAATAACATCTACTGTCATAAGACCTTCGGCAAGCTTAAGAGCTGTCTCAATAGAATCTGTAAGTCGTTTCTGGATTCCGTCTCTTACAGAAAGTCTGTCTACAACAATCTCAATATTATGCTTCTTATTCTTATCAAGCTTAATATCGTCTGTCAGCTCGTACATGCTTCCATCAGCAATAACACGCACAAATCCGCTCTTCTTTGCCTGTTCAAATAGCTTTACATGTTCACCCTTTCGTCCACGGACAACAGGTGCAAGAATCTGAATCTTAGTTCTTTCAGGAAGTGCCATAATAACATCAACCATCTGGTCAACTGTCTGTTTGTTGATTTCGCGTCCACATTTTGGACAATGCGGAATACCAATTCTTGCATAGAGAAGTCGGAAATAATCATATATTTCTGTAACAGTTCCTACTGTAGAACGCGGATTTCTGTTAGTTGACTTCTGGTCTATAGATATAGCCGGTGAAAGTCCTTCAATACTGTCAACATCCGGCTTTTCCATCTGTCCCAAGAACTGTCTTGCATATGAAGACAGTGATTCCATATATCTTCTCTGACCTTCCGCATATATTGTATCAAATGCAAGACTCGACTTTCCCGAACCTGAAAGTCCTGTAAGCACAACAAGCTTGTCTCTTGGAATATCAACATCTATTCCTTTAAGATTATGCTCTCTTGCGCCCTTTATCCTTATGCAGTTCTTGTAACTGCCTCTTTCTATCTCTTTCTTTAACTTACTATCAGCCATGTTTTTTTCCTTCATAAATATATTTATTAATCTCAATCATCTTGTCACGAAGCTGTGCAGCCTCCTCAAAGTTAAGCTCTGCTGCTGCCTTACGCATGTTCTTCTCAACCTGCGTCTTAACCTTCTCAAGCTCTTTGATGCTCATAGATTCATAATCAACCTTAAGCTTTCCGGAAGCATCACCCGGCTCCGCTGCCTTGCTTATACTTATCAGATCTCTTACTGCCTTCTTGATTGTCTGTGGAGTAATTCCATGCTCATCATTATACTCCTGCTGAATCTTTCTTCTTCGTTCTGTCTCTGAAATAGCCTTTTCCATAGATTCAGTAATCTTGTCTGCATACATGATAACATGTCCCTCTGCATTTCTTGCAGCTCGACCAATCGTCTGTATAAGCGATGTCTCTGTTCTTAAGAAGCCTTCCTTATCAGCATCAAGTATTGCAACAAGGCTGATTTCAGGAATATCCAGACCTTCTCGTAGCAGGTTGATTCCAACAAGAACATCAAATCCATCAAGACGCATATCTCTTATAATCTTCTGACGCTCAAGCGTATCAATATCTGCATGAAGATACTTAACCCTGATTCCTGCCTCTTTAAGATAATCAGTAAGGTCCTCCGCCATTCTCTTGGTAAGTGTAGTAACAAGCACCTTGTTCTTCTTGGCAGTTTCCTTATTAATCTCTGATATAAGGTCATCAATCTGTCCTTCAATCGGCTTAACAGTTATCTCCGGGTCAAGAAGTCCAGTAGGTCTGATAACCTGCTCGGTTCTCATAAGTTCATGCTCTGCCTCGTATGTGCTTGGTGTTGCTGATACGAAAAGCATCTGTGAAATCTTGCTCTCAAACTCGCTGAAATTAAGCGGTCTGTTGTCCTTCGCAGATGGCAGTCTGAAGCCATAATCTACAAGCGTAGTCTTTCTTGACTGGTCACCGGCATACATGCCTCGAATCTGCGGAATAGTGATATGCGACTCATCCACAATAATAAGAAAATCATCTGGAAAATAATCCATCAGCGTATATGGAGGACACCCTGCCGGAAGCCCTGCCAGATGTCTTGAATAATTCTCTATTCCTGAACAAAAGCCTGTCTCCTGCATCATCTCTATATCAAAATTCGTTCTCTCTTCAATTCTCTGTGCCTCTAGAAGCTTATCCTCACTCTTGAAATACTTCACTCTCTCGGCAAGCTCTGCCTTGATATTCTCAATCGCAGCGTCCATCTTCTCCTTCTCAACAACATAATGTGAGTTAGGGAATATCGCAATATGTTCAAGAACGCCTTTAACTTCGCCTGTAAGGGAATCTATCTCACTTATTCTGTCCACTTCATCACCAAAGAATTCAACTCTTATGGCATCACCTGATGATGATGAAGGATACACTTCAACAACATCGCCTCTTACCCTGAAGGTTCCTCGCTTAAAATCCTGGTCGTTCCTTACATACTGGATATCAATAAGCTTTCTTATGCAATCATCCCTGTCCTTCTCCATTCCCGGACGAAGCGAAATAACCATGTTCTTATAATCAACCGGCGCACCTAATCCATATATACATGAAACCGAAGCAACGATAATAACATCATTTCTTTCAGAAAGTGCCGCTGTTGCCGAATGTCTTAATTTATCAATTTCATCATTAATAGATGAATCCTTCGCAATATAAGTGTCACTCTGAGGTACATAGGCCTCTGGCTGGTAATAATCATAATAGGAGACAAAGTACTCAACCGCATTCTCTGGAAAGAACTCCTTCATCTCCCCATACAACTGCGCTGCCAGTGTCTTATTATGGCTTATAATAAGTGTAGGTTTCTGAACATTCTGTATAATGTTCGCCATTGTAAATGTTTTACCAGAACCAGTTACACCAACTAGAGTCTCAAACTGGTTGCCTTCCTCAAAGCCCTTTGTAAGTGCTTCAATAGCCTGCGGCTGGTCGCCCATCGGCTTAAAATCCGAATGTAATACAAATCTGTCCATAAAGCCCTCCCTATTTTGCGAAGCAAAATCCGAACCCCTTGGTGAGGAGAGGGATTTTGCCCTCCTTGTTTTCAGCATTTTTCTCATTATACAATATAACAGCCAAAAAGTACAGAACAAACATTCGATTTGTCCTGTACTTTATTCCATACCTCTATATTCGTTATTCTGCCGCGCTGACACTCATTTTCCCATTGAGATACTCTACTGCTGCCTTCAACTGCACATCTTCAGTCGCATCATCCGGAAGCTCCACAATACTGTCAGGTGTCACTCCCTTGCCGTGAATATCCTGTCCCTTAGGAGTGAAATATTTGGCAATTGTATACTTAACCGCACTTCCATCAGTAAGCGGACGGATTGTCTGCACAATGCCCTTACCAAATGTCTGTGTTCCGATTATCTGTGCCTTATCATAATCCTGCATTGCACCGGCAAATATCTCAGATGCACTTGCACTATTGCCATTTACCAAAACTGCCATCGGAATATTAAGCTCATGATTATCAGAACCTGAATATTCCTGTCTCTTACCAGACTTAGTCTCTGTATACACGATAAGTCCGTTCGGAAGAATATAATCTAGCATATCAGCCACAGTCTTAAGAACTCCGCCAGGATTATTTCTTATATCAATTACAAGTCCTGTAATTCCCTGCTTCTGAAGGTCATCAACAGCCGATTTAAACTGCTCTGTTGTAACATCATCAAACTGTGAAATGTAGATATATCCAATATTATTCTCAAGCACCTCTGCTGAAACAGTCTTAATATCAATCTTGTCTCTTGTAACTGTGAAACTCAGCTTCTCTCCATTTCTTATAACAGTAAGGTTAACATCTGTACCCTTCTCGCCCTTAATAATGGCAACTGCTACAGAAATGTCCATTCCTGTAATATCCTCACCATTAACCTCTGTTACCTTATCTCCATTTCTGATACCAGCCTTATATGCCGGTGCATCCTCATATGCCTCAGATATAAGTATTGAACCATCATCAGCCTTCTGGCATACCGCACCAATTCCATAGAAAGAACCTGATGTTGACTCCATCATTGACTTATATTCTTCAGGCGTATAATAAACCGTATATTTATCACCATATGCAGCAAGATATGCCTTAAAAATGTTGTCTGCAGCCTTTTCATCATCTACATCATCAAAGTAAAATCCATCTCCAAGCAGCGAATCCAAAGCATTCAGCTTACCTTCAACCTTAGTTCCGATTCCTTCGTTATCACTTGTTCCAACATCCTGAACATATATACGTCCGTCCATTCCGATATGGATATTACCACTTCTTATAAGTCCCATGAATACGCATGACAACGCCAGTATCACAACCAGCAGTGTTGCCACAACACCAATAATAACGCCTTTGCCTAAAGCATGTTTTCTCTTTCGTTCCTGTGCGGCCCCTTCCGAAGAAAAAGGTCTGTTATTATCATATTCCATTGAGTCCTCCTATTAAGTTGAATTATTTATTTAAAATATGGCATAGGATTAACATATGAATCATTGAGCCTTACATCAAAATGCAGATGTGCGCCAAATGAATTACCCGTATTACCCATAACACCAAGCTTCTGTCCTTTCGTCACCTGGGCTCCTACTGATACATTTAAACTATCAAGATGCAGGTATCTCGTATACAGTCCATTACCATGATAAATCATCACATAATTACCCGCTGTTGAGTAACCCTCGCTCTGTCTGTGTGCAATAACAACTTTACCGTCATAAGCTGCATATACAGGATCACCTGAAACTCCTGCCCTGACCGCTCCAATATCCACACCTTTATGCGGTGAAGTTCTGTCAGATGTATCTCCGTATGGAGAAGTTATTCTTGTACTTGTTGTTGGCCATTTGAAAGTTCCGCCATCATATCTGTTAGACGGAGTAACTCCGCTTGCTTCCTCTGCCTTAATCTTGGCTGTTATAGAAGCAATCTCTGAATCGAGCTTCTTCTCGTCAGCTTCGAGCTGTTTCTTATAAGCCACCTGATCAGCCGTATTCTTACTCAAAGCATTAAGCTGGGCATTCTTCTCATTCTGGACAACCTCAAGTGCATCAACCTGTGCCTGAAGTGCCTCCTGACTGGCAGTCAGAGTCTCTTTATCTTCTTCAAGCTTTACTTTAGAAGATGATATCAGATTAATCGTTGACTGATATTCCTCAAGCATCTGTCTGTCATACTCTGATATCTTATTAATATACTCAAATTTATTAAGCATATCCGCCATACTCTGTGATGATAAAAGCACCTCAACATATGTATAATCATTATGCTCATACATAAACTGGATTCGCAGCTTCATAGCCTCGTACTGGCTTTCCTTATCAGCCTCAGCCTGCTCAAGCTTTGCCTGTGTCTCCTCAATCTCAGCTTCAAGCTCTGCAATCTGGGTATTAATGTCATCTAATGACGCTGACAATTCTCCCATCTGGGCATCCAGTCCCTGAATAAGAGATGTAAGGTCTGAACTCTGTGCCTTAAGCTGAGCAATCTTGTCTTCTGTTTCTTTCTTTTTATTCTGTATATCATTCTGCTGGTTCTGGGCATTCTTCAGATCCGACTTATTATCTCCAAATGTAACCTGTGCAAAACAATACGGTATAAGCAGCATTACAATCATGAGTGCCGCTGTTATTTTCTTTATTAAATTGTTACAAAACAGTGCTTTCTCCATACAGCCACTCCTTTACCATAATTAAAATGTTTTCTAAAAACAAACAGGGACTTCTGCATCCGTTTGCAAAAGCCCCCAAAAACTATCCGAAACTATACATCGGCATGCTTTCTTACAGCGAAGAAACTTCCTATAAGACCAATACCAATTCCAAGAATAACTGCTACCGGAATAAGTACCTCAAATACTTCTGATGCTGGCATAAATGCTAATATATTCTGTAAAACAGAGAATTTTCCAAGAACAAAATTAACAACTCCACCATAAATATACCTCAATATTGCTACCGGAATAATAGCACCTATAAGTCCTATAACGATACCTTCTACGAAGAATGGCGCATTAACAAATGCATCCGTAGCTCCTATATATTTCATGATTGATATCTCATCTTTTCGTACTGTAATACCAATTACAATTGTATTAGTAATAAGGAATATAGATACCGCAAGAAGAACAACAATTACTGCAACTGCAACATAACTTACAAGTCTTGCTGCACTGGCAAGTCCGCTTGCTGTAACCTCTGAACGGTTAACCTGTCTTATTCCATCCTTATTCTCAAGGTACTTAACCAGTGTACCCTGATTACTTGCATCCTTAAGATATACTTCATAAGAAGAAGAATTAGCTAAAGGATTATCATCCTTGAAGCCTTCTGCAAGTTCAGGATATGCGGCGAAATACTCACCCTTGAAGCTCTCCCATGCATCATCAGCTGATACATACTGAACTCTTGATACTTCTTCTCTTTTGCTGATTTCATCTCCAAGCTTCTTAATATCTGTCTCACTGAGATTTTCGTCAAAGAAAACTGTTACACAGACCTCTGTCTCAGCCTTCTTAATCATATACTGAAAATTAACCACTATAGAATAGAATACTCCAAAAAGGAATATACATGCTGTAATTGTTGCTATTGATGCCAGTGAGAACATCTTATTACGATGGATATTCTTAAATCCATCTTTAATATGATATGCTAATGACCTAATCTTCATAGAAATAACCACCCTTTTCCTGATCGCTGATAATCTTTCCTTCACTCATAGTAATAGTTCTCTTCTTCATCTGCTGAACTATCTCCATATTATGGGTAACTACAAGTACTGTTGTTCCCTGCTTATTAACCTGATTAAGAATCTTCATGATTTCATTAGAATTGGCAGGATCAAGGTTACCTGTTGGCTCGTCACACAACAATATAGCCGGCTTGTTAACCAGCGCTCTTGCAATTGCGATTCTCTGCTGCTCACCACCTGATAACTCATTAGGAAAAGCCTTATATTTGTCAAGAAGTCCTACCATGGAAAGCATCGCAAGTACTCTTGACTTAATCTTTCTGTTAGGAGCTTCTACTACCTTCTGTGCAAATGCGATATTCTCATATACATTTCTGTCTGGTAACAGACGGAAATCCTGGAATACTACACCAATATCTCTTCTAAGATACGGAAGCTTCTTTCTTGTTATCTTATTGAGATATTTCTTATTAACATATATCTTACCTGATGTAGGATCTAATTCCTTAAGTAATAGTTTGATAAGAGTCGACTTACCTGAACCACTCTTACCTACTATAAATACGAATTCACCTTTCTGGATGTGAAGATTAATTCCATTAAGCGCAGCAACGCCAGTGGAATATGTCTTCGTAACATCTTCCATGATTATCATGTATCATTTCCTCCAAAAATTACTAAAATGTATCTTTACTTTCCATATACTTCATGTACTTAACTACCATAAGAGCAATCTTAAATGTTATTGCATCATCAAACACTCTGAGGTCAAGCCCGGTTATCTTCTGTATTTTATCAAGTCTGTAAACAAGTGTATTTCTATGAATGTAAAGCTGTCTTGATGTTTCTGAAACATTAAGGCTGTTCTCAAAGAACTTGTTAATTGTTGACAAAGTCTCATCATCAAAATCATCAGGAGCCTTTCCTTCAAATATCTCCTTAATGAACATCTGACATAATGGTATAGGAAGCTGATATATAAGACGACCTATTCCTAATCTGTTGTAAGCAACAACATTCTTATTGCTGTAGAAAATCTTTCCCACATCAAGTGCCATCTTAGCTTCCTTGTAAGATCTTGAAACCTCTCTTATGTCATTAACAATTGTACCATAAGCAACATGTGCCGCACTCATCGCCTCAGTGCTTAACATATCAATTATAACATCAGCTGTCTTGTCAAGTTCATCATATGACTCATTGCCTTTAACTTCCTTAACAAGAATTATACTCTTTTCGTCAACTGCTGTAATGAAATCTCTTGTTTTATTAGCAAAAAGAGTTCTTACTGTCTCTAAAGCATTAGTATCCTTCTCGTGCTTAGTCTCTATAATATATACAACTCTCTTAACATCAGTTTCAATATGAAGTTTCTCTGCTCTTGTATACATATCAACACGAAGAAGATTATCAAGAAGAAGATTCTTAATAAAGTTATCCTTATCGAATCTCTCCTTATATGCTACAAGCAAATTCTGTATCTGGAATGCAGCAAGCTTTCCAACCATATATACATCATCACTTGTTCCTCTTGCCATGATTATATATTCGAGGTTGCCTTCATCTTCAACCTTAAAAAACTGAAAACCGTTAACTGCCTGACTCTCTGCTGGCGAATCAATAAAACTAATCGCATCCGCAAGGCATTCTGAAACATTATCAAAAGTCTTGGCTGCAACATTCTTATCTGCATCCACAATGCACAAATCCACTCGTGAAATAGCCTTAAGTCCCTCTACAGTTGTCTGTAAAATTCTATTAGATATCATTGTTATCCCTTTCTGTCTACCACTTACCTTTTATTCGTACATATTCTATCTTATTGTAAAGCAAAACGGCAAAAAAAAAAAGGGGAAATGCAAATTTATTGCATTTCCCCTTCATAATTAAGATTCATTTAATAATTAGTGTGTGATAACGATTTCTGTTTCCTTATCGAATACATGAAGTCTTTCAACATCCATAGCAAATGTTACTTCATCACCAGGTCTTGCTGTTGTACGAGGATTTACCTTAGCTGTACATGTTACATCACCGATTTCATAGTGAAGGTTAACTTCTGCACCAAGTAATTCGTATACCTTAACTGTAGCTGTAAACTTAGAATCTGCATTCTTAGCGATGAATTCTGCATCATCCTTAACATCCTCTGGACGGATACCAACTACAACTGTCTTACCAACATAGTTGCCATCGATAAGCTTCTTGCTCTTCTCAACTGGAAGAGTAATTGTAACTGTATCAGAAAGTACAAGGTCAACCTGTGAACCGTTAGCCTTAACTTCTGCGTCGATAAGGTTCATCTGAGGTGATCCGATGAATCCAGCAACGAAGATGTTGTTAGGTGTATTGTAAAGGTTCTGAGGTGTATCTACCTGCTGAATGATACCATCCTTAAGAACTACGATTCTTGTACCAAGTGTCATAGCCTCTGTCTGGTCATGTGTTACATAGATGATAGTTGTCTGTAATCTCTGGTGAAGCTTAGAAATCTCAACACGCATCTGTACTCTTAACTTAGCATCAAGGTTTGAAAGAGGCTCATCCATAAGGAATACCTTAGGGCTACGAACGATAGCACGTCCCATAGCAACTCTCTGTCTCTGACCACCTGAAAGAGCCTTTGGCTTACGATCAAGAAGGTGCTCGATATCAAGAATCTTAGCAGCTTCATGTACAGCCTTGTCGATCTCTGCCTTAGGAACTTTTCTTAACTTAAGACCGAAAGCCATGTTATCATATACTGACATATGTGGATAAAGAGCATAGTTCTGGAATACCATAGCGATATCTCTGTCCTTAGGCTCTACATCATTAACCATCTTATCACCGATCCATAACTCACCTGAGCTGATTTCCTCAAGACCTGCGATCATACGAAGTGTAGTAGACTTACCACATCCTGAAGGTCCTACGAAGATGATGAACTCCTGATCAGCAATTTCAAGATTAAAATCCTTAACAGCTACGAAACCGTTAGGATATACTTTACAAACATTCTTAAGCGATAAACTTGCCATTATTAAATATCCTCCTAATATAAATGCGCCTTTGCGCTTTTGATGTAATTATAATACACTAAATAGGACTTTTTTACCACATTACATTTTTACAAATCTTTTCCTCGTTTTTTTTGCAAATTTACCATAGCCAGTCCTCTTATGTATAAATTGTACAAATTTACCACCTGTTTATCTGCAAACATCACTAATGCTGTTTATGTTTTTAATTGTTTGTTGAAATAAAAACCTTTTAAATATATAATAAAAAAGAGCAATAGGGTATTTACTTTATTATTCATGCGCATCTGTTATATATGTACACGATTGGAGGAATGATTATGACTATAGCTGGTTTATCTACTAACATAAGTACATCTGGCATAACTAATGATATCCAGATTGCAATGCTAAAGAAGAATCTTGATACAGTTGAAACGGCTGGTGCTGATATCGCTAAGATGATGGAAGCATCCGTTACACCAGAACTTGGTCAGAATATTGACTTAAGAATCTGATTCAGTTTTCCCTATGCATGTCTTTAGAAATACAAAGCCCATGTACACAGTTTTCTATGTACATGGGCTTTATATTTTTCTAAAGAGTTCCTGAAAATTCAAGCATTATCATATACATTACGCACACAACAATGCCAACAATAACCGGAGCTGTAAAATAATTCTTTATATGTGATAATTTAACATTCTGAATCTTCATTTTTTCAAGATTTCCATGACGTTTTGCCATTGTTCTTATACATAATACAGCAAGCATCATAAATACTGCTGCTATAACAGCAATCATCGCAATCTGCACAACTGTAATTGCTGTGCTCTGACCTGCCACACTCTCTGCATTTTCAAATGTTTCAGATACACTGCCATCCTGCGCATACATTCCCGCCATCTTAAGAATCTGTACAATTCCTATTGAATATGTATTTACCGCAAAATGTGCAATAACTGACGACCACAAGGAACCTGTAGCCTCAACCATATATGCAAACACAATTCCCATAACAAATGCATACAACGCCTGATTAATATTGAGATGAAAGCAACCAAATAATAATCCGCTCATTAGTGCAGCACCTGTCATTCCGGCTTTCCTGTAAGAGCCAAAGAATATCCCACGGAATATAAGCTCTTCTACAAGCGGCGGAATAACTGCCAGCAATATAACCTGCATCGCAAATGGATATGTAAGCAGTGTTGTTGTTCCCTCCTCAAGATAATTAGTTGAAAACAACATGCTAAGATTACTTATTAATAGTACTGCCGGAATAAGGCAGTATCCTGCAACAAGTGAAAGAATTACATCAACTATGCCTATTCTTTTGTATGGAATCTCCCTAATAGGATCTATCTTCTGAACAATCATATATATAATTGCAATAAGAAGAATTATCCCTTCTGACATAACATACTGAATCCAGTCAGGCACAGCTATACCTGAATTCTGTGCATAAGCCATAATCGATGCACACACAACAGATAATCCGATATAACCTATTACAAATATAATAAAGAAGCCATTAACTTTTCTTACTTCCATGCAATTGCTTCCACTTCAAGAAGAACATCCTTAGGAAGTCTTGCAACTTCTACGCATGAACGTGCTGGAAATGGCTCCTTAAAATATTTCTTGTAGATTTCATTAATCTTACCGAAATCATTCATTTCTTTAATAAATACTGTTGTCTTAACAATGTTCTCTACCTTAGAGCCTGAAGCCTCAACAAGATTGCAGAGATTCTGAAATGCCTGCTCAGCCTGAGCCTCAACTCCGCCTTCTGCTATCTCGCCTGTAGCTGGTATTACAGGGATAACTCCTGATGTATATACCATATTGTTAATCTCGATAGCCTGTGAATATGGTCCGATTGCACTTGGTGCTTTGTCTGTACTGATTACTTTCTGCATAATAATCTCCTTATTTCAACATATTTTACGTTTCAAACGCATTAAATATATTGTACCGCAATCATCATATTCATTCAAGAAGCTATTTCTTAAGAACTATTGAATTCTGTGTTATCTCAATTTTGCCTTCTTTAAGCAGTCTTCCTACAGCTCTCTTGAAAGCATTTTTACTCATATTAAAATGTTTCTTGATAATCTCTGGATCTGCTTTATCAGTAAATCCCAGACTTCCACCCTTCTTTACTATAGCGTCATATATCTGGACTGAATCCTCGTCCATCTGGATATAAGCCTTCTGCTTAAGGCTTATAACAAGTTTTCCATCTTCTCTTACTCTTGAAACACGTCCGTGAATAACCTCACCGACACTAAGTGGTTCAAACACTTCTGACATAGGAATAAATGCATCATACTTATCTTCAACAGCAACATACGCTCTGTAATCTGGAGTTATTCCTATTATAGTACCTGTAACCGCACTGTCTTTTACAAGTGTCTCTGACTTTTCAAGATACTTGTTAATTCTCATAGTAGCTGCAAGTCTGCCGCTCTTATCTATATAGAGAGCAACAAGATACTCTGAACCTTCTGATACATGTGTTGTCTGTTCCTTGTATGGCATGAGCAGGTCTTTTTCAAGTCCCCAGTCAAGAAATGCGCCAATACCTGTAACCTGTGATACTTTAAGTCTCTTAAGTTCTCCAAGCTGAATCTTTGGCTTATTAGTAGTTGCAATAAGTCTGTCACTTGAATCCCTGTAAACAAATACCGTGAGAGCATCTCCCACTTCAACATCATCTGGAACCTGTTTTTTAGGAAGAAGGACTTTATCTTCTTCTGTTCCAAGATATACTCCGAAATCTGTTACCTTTACAATGTTAAGACACTGTGTTTTTCCTAACTCTATCATAACAACACCTATGCTGGCAGCTTCACCAGCCCTTTCATAATATTTCAGTGCAAGTATGGCTGTTGCCTTTCTACGTCTATTCTCATCGCTACTCGCACAAAAAAACCTCTCGTATGACTACGAGAGGTTTCTAGCTGGGCTTGAGGGATTCGAACCCCCGAAGTGCTGGAATCAGAATCCAGTGCCTTACCACTTGGCGAAAGCCCAATGTCGTGACGACATGCTGTATTATACATGAATGTTTTCAGGAATGCAAGCACTTTTTAAAAAAAATTTTAAAAGTATTATAATCCCTGTCTACTCCGTCATCTTAAGGGTTACTGTACCATCTGCATCAGTACCAAGATTAGGCATCTTCTGCATCTTTTGTGCAGTTCCTATAAAGAACTTGTATTGGTCAAGTACCTGATCCTTCTCCATATCAGATACAGCTTTCTTAATGTCAACATCTTCCATACTGCTTGTTGCAGCAACAAGATTGAATCTGTTTCTGTTCTCAAAATCAAATGCAAATTCTTTAGGATCAGAATGTACAGGTGCTTTGTTAATTTCCTTGTCAGTCTGATTCTGACTGCCAGCATCCTGTGAGCCAGCTCCTGTCTGTTCTATCTGAACATCTTCTGTATTCTGCAGATTATTATTATGTTTACTGCCTATTGTATAGTTATCATAAAATGAATGAATATTAATTCTTCCTACTCCCATAGCTGACTCCTTTCTGCATAGATTACATCCTTGTTTTATATTTATCGGCATGTTTATCTGATAATTTACTATCTTATTCAACAAATTTCTACATAAATTTACATTTATTTATAAACACTGCTATAAATTTTTTATAAACACCTGCTTTTTACGTTGACCTTACCGCAAGATTAACTTAATATAAAGATACATTTTTATAAGGAGTACATTAATAATATGAACAAAAAGAATTCAATATTCGTAATTACAGGAATCTTCCTTATCTGCACAAGATTCTGGGTTTCCTTTGGCACTGTAAACATTGATATAAGCAATGATATCGTCGGATACATCCTTATATTCCTCGGTATCAATAATATGAAAGAACTTAATTCCCGCTTTAAGAAAGGAATGTTTCTTTCTCTTGCCGGACTTGCCGGTGCAATACTCTCACAATATCTTATTGCAAGAGACTGGCCTGTGCCAGAGACTATGTATTCTATAGCAATAGGTATCAGTGTCGTATTTGCTATATATTTTACCTATTATTATACAGAAGCCCTTGTCATGGAAGCAAGGATACAGGAAAAAACTGCTGTTACAAGAAATTATCAGCTAACATGGCTTCTTATGTCTGCCGGAATATTTATCCACTATTTTGCATTCAAGTCTTCAATAACAATGTGGTCTATACTTGTTGAAGCACTTATTGCCGTGATTACCATATATTATTGTTTCTTAGTATTTTCAACCAGCAGACAGCTTTACGAAGACTGATAGCTTTACATTTTTTAACAAATGCGATTTGGTTATTTACATTATTCGTTTATACAGTAATTGAGTTGACTTTTGCCTGTTTCAGTGTTTTAATGATGTCGTCAGCACGAAAGGATATTAATTATGAAAAAGTTAGAGATTATTATCAGACCTGAAAGACTTGATGATCTTAAGGCCATCCTTAATAGCAATGGTGCGCATGGGCTTATGATTTCTAATATCATGGGATATGGAAGCCAGCGTGGACATAAGCAGGTTTACAATGGTGTTGATTTCGGTGGTAATCTTCTTCCAAAGGTTAAGGTCGAATCAATTGTATCAGATGAGACTTACGAGACAATTATTGACCAGGTAATCGAGCAGATTAACACTGGTGAGTATGGTGATGGCAAGATATTTGTTTATGACGTATATGATGCTATCAGAATCCGTACAGGAGAGCGTGGGACAGACGCTTTATAATTTCATATTAATTATTGGTTATCAACGGGGATAACAGTCAGAATTACTATCTGACCGTTATCTCTTTTTTTGTACATAACTTTCGCTATCTGTATCCCATAACCGTACAGATATATAAAATGGGGTCACAGGAAACTACCCAGCCTGTGACCCCGCCCCTTTTTTAGGATTTATTCTTCTTTATTATCTGTTGTATCTTCGATTAAATCTTCTGATTCCTCATTCTCAATAACCTCTGGTTCATCTTTCTTAACCATGTCTTTTTCCAATTTCTTGAATATACTTGAGAAAATATATGAATCAACATACAGTATCAATGGTATTGTTACTATAAATGCAGTGAAATATATGCATGAGAAATATATCAGTCCAACAGTTGCTATAAGCATAATTATTGTCTGTGGAAGATGATGCATACATATAATAAGTGAATTCTTAAGTGTACCTATAAGCTTATTGTCATATCTTGAAAGCATTGCAAATGAGTAAAGCATTATTCCAACCCATATTGCCATGACTCCTATTACAACAAATATAAACAAAGTTCCTATCTGTGAACCCTGAACAAGTCCCCACTGTACGCTTGCTCTTAAATCAATAAAAAGAAGAAAGCCAATAACTCCATGTACAATCTCTAACAGAAATCCCTGTACGAAGTTCATCTTGAATGACTTCCAGAAATCTTTGTATACATAACTTTCCTCGTCTCGTACTAATTTTATTCCTGAATAAAATGCTGCTGTAAGCGATGCTCCTATTGTTACAACCGGCAGACAGAATACAACTGTAATAACTGCCAGTATTATAAAGTCACCCGCCTTGGTGAGTCCTCTAAAAAGTTTTCCATCTAATCCAAATCCATTCATAATTATATACCCCTTTGCTTAAACACTATGATTATACAAGACCTGCCATAAAAATCAAAGAATTTTTCGTATATATTTCTTAAATGTTTATAAAAGCTGTTTTTTTGCCACAGCATTTATGATAAACTGTTAAACAATAACGATTATTAAGGAGTGTTTATGGCTAAAGGGAACAACATTCACGACGAAATTAAAGAGCAGCGTAAAAAGCTTAAAGATTTGTCTTTTTCAGATAAAATCAAATACATATGGAGCTATTACTGGATTCCAATCGTAGGAGTTGTACTTGCAGTTATATTTGCAGTTTCTCTTATTTCATCCATAGTTAAGAACAATTATGATACTGTATGTTTTGTTGCTGTACTTGATGGCAAGATGACAGGTTATGAAAATGATACTGATATTCTCACAACCGGACTTACAGACTATCTTGGAATTGACGGCAAGAAAGAACAGGTTGATTTCTCATATACATTTTCACTGAAAGAAGTGGCAATGGACCAGGAAGCATATGTTTCAGCTAATAAGTTATATACTTATGCATCAACAGGTTCTCTTGACGGATACCTTTCTGAACGTGAGTATATTGATTACTTCTGTACTGACAAGGATATATTCTTCTGCGATTTGCGCGATATATTCTCCGATGAGGAATTAGAGCAGTTAGATGATTACATTGTGTATTTCACCAACACTGCCGGAGAGACATATCCTATTGCTGTAGATATCACTGAAGCACCTGTAATCAAAGACAGTGACCTGAATATGAAAGACCCTTGCTATGGTGTTGTATCATCATCAAAGTATCAGACCAATGCTGCTGATTTTATAAGATATATATTTAATATGAAGACAGCCTGATATAATCACAGCTTTTTTCTATATATATTCATCCCGTCTGTATCGCCTGCATACAATGTGAAACCCAGTTTCAATGCAAGCTGTATGGACGGGATATTTGTTTTCACTGTGCATATATACAATTCTTCTAAGCCTAACCTGTCCTTAGCAATATTCACTATATGGTTCATAACTTCCCATGCCACACGCTTTCCCTGCCAGCTTTTTTTTACAAGATACCCAAGCTCCTGACAATTCTGTCCGTCTATACTACGGTTTTCAACGCCTGCCCTTGCCACTAGCTCACCTGTTTTCTTATCAAACACAAGCCACAGACCGTACCCGAAGAAGCCATACATATTCTCAATGTATTTTATTGTAAATGCTTTTTCATCCTCATATTCATATAATGGTTCAACATACGGGCAGTCTGAAAGTGTATGATATAATTCGTATAAATGTGGTAAATCCCCCACTGTCATCTCCCGTATAATAAACCTCTCCGTCTCTGCAATCACAAGCGGCTCATTGTATTTTCTGGCACATACAAGTTTTAACAGGTCATCATCAATATCTTCCTCATCATATACAACATATGAGGCTTTTCCCCGATATACTTCTCCAAGCCCTATATCAGGAATCTCCAGTGTTCCATCTGATTTTAACATATCTTTGTCATTAATTATTATTTTTCTGCCTTCGCCCATATCAATATATTTTCTCATATATGCCTCTTCATAATTGTTTCTAAAGTTTTAATTTGACTTTTTATACTGTAGTATTTAGAATTAATTACATCACATTTTGCTTATGCAGACAAGCAGGCAATTTAATGAATTTCAGGAGGAATAATATGGCTAATCCAATAGTTACATTTACAATGGAAAACGGCGATGTGATGAAAGCTGAGCTTTATCCGGAAATCGCACCTACATCAGTTAATAATTTCGTTAATCTTGTTCAGAAGGGATTCTATGACGGACTTATATTTCACAGAGTAATCGCAGGTTTTATGATTCAGGGTGGTGACCCTGAAGGAACAGGTATGGGTGGTCCAGGCTACTCTATCAAGGGCGAATTCGCATCTAACGGATTTAAGAACGACTTAAAGCATACAAGAGGTGTTCTTTCAATGGCTCGTTCTATGAGACCTGATTCTGCAGGCTCACAGTTCTTTATCATGCACCAGAACGCTCCACATCTTGATGGAGATTATGCTGCATTCGGTAAGCTTATCGAGGGTGAAGATATTCTTGACAAGATTGCCGGCGTAGACACAGACTACAGCGACAGACCTAGAAAGCCACAGGTTATGAAAACTGTTACTGTTGAGACATTTGGCGAGGAATATCCAGAACCAGAGAAGTTATAATTAAAGTTCATCCATTGACATCAAAAAGGCGGATACAGTTAATTGCTGTACCCGCCTTTATTATCTTTTATTATCTAGAAATGTCCGCCGGAGCCACTGTTTCCACCGCCTCCGCCGCTGCTTCCGCTGCTATTGTTGTGCTCAATATGTCTTGTAACAACTGTTGTATTAATGAACACGTCTCTTCTGTCATTAACCTTAAAGTTATGGTCTTTCGTATATTCTGTGCTGCTTACAGTCATTCTTGCCTTGGCATTATGCATCATTGTAAGAACAGCAGCAACTGCAACACCTGATGCAATGAGAAGCTTTATCCACATTTTGTATGTAAGTTTTTTGACTATGCTTGTAGTCATGCACATATTCATATTCTTGATATACTTAGAAAATGCTTTGTAATAATCCTTATCCGAAAGCTTCTCCTCACACGCTTCTCTTATATCATCAATTGTCTCCTGTGAAATATCAGTTCCTGCCTTGCCCTGTGTATACATTCTATCAGCTCTTGATTTCATATCAACGCCATATATTACGGCATCCTTTGAATATCCGTTATCATCAAGGAATTTCTTAAGATAGCTGTCCATCGTACTGCCATCATGTCCTATATTAGTTGTGATAATAACTATATCACACTCTGAATCCTCAGATGCTTTCTTACACTGGCTCTTTAGCTTACTTATCTCATCAGCAGTAAGAATTCCTGCATTGTCATATACATATTCCTTTGATGAATCTGCATACACATCAGCCTTAATACTTAACAGCACTCCCACACACATAAAACATGCCATAATTATGCTCATGAAAGCCTTTATCTTCTTATTAATCTTCATCATATGAACAAAAGCCCTCCAAACATAGTAATGATAAGTGTAACAATGAATATTCCAGCTCCGAAGCCAAATGCTTTCTTTCCGCTTATCGGTCTGTCAGCAACTATCTTTCCTGTCTGTCCGTTAAGCATGAACTGGAAATTCTTCTTGTTAAACCTGTAATTAAGTACCCATACTGGAAATAATGCATACTGGCTTCCTGTTGGACGCATTGTTATGTCATTGTGGATTATATTGACAGATGAATAACCGGTAATTGTTGACATTGCAATATCTGTTATATATTTGTCAGCTCTTCTTGTAGCTCTCTCCTGTATCTGGTCTGCCGTATAATTATATCTTTCTGAAAGATATCCTGACAGATATGGCATTGAAAATGCAGTTAATTCGTTATAGTTAAATGGCTCCAGCTTATCCATCGCATCATCAGGCATTTTCTCAGATGCATCAGCCGGAATCTTCTCAAACTTTGCAGATATATTTCTGAACACCTGAAAATGATCTGTGTATATATACTCTGTATCACCTTTTCTTGTTGTCCTGACCCTTTCTGCATTAGCATGCATATCTGTCTGTGCTGAATAATCATACAGCCAGTAAGGTACATACAGTCCGCTTATTTTCTCAATTGTTGAATTTCTTGATAAAGCAGATGGTGTGAGTGGTCCTTTCTTACACCAGTTTTTGTAAATCTCTACTGCTTTATCCTTGTTAATCTTAAATGGTATAATTGTTGATGGCTTGAATTCACCTTTAAGTCTGTCCTCCACAAGTGTCGGATTACCACAGAATGAACAAAATGTTGCCGATGTATACTCATCTGCTACAAGCTCTGCACCACATGTATTACAATGGTACATCTTCATCTCTTTGTCATATTCTCCCTGTGTACTGTTCTGTGAATATTTCTCTTCATATTCCCGCACATCAATCTGCATTCCACATGACGGACAGCCTAATTTCTGTGTTGTACTGTCAAACTCCATAGCAGCACCACACCCAGGGCATTTGTAAATTGTTGGCATATTCCCCTCCTTAATCCACAGTCGTTCATAATTTATTCATATCTAATTCAATAAGATTTAACACTATGCACATTGTTTCTTCACTTTTGTTCAATATAATTCAATCATAAGAACAAGACATTTTCTACTATATGTTTTTCATAAATCGAGTTGTTAATAAACAGCTCTCCTCCCTCTTTCACCGTCTGCTACTCCGGCAGACGGTGTTTTTTATCCTGCATATAATTATAATACGACGAATGAAGCTATAACTAAAACCACTCCTATTATAATTATTATCTTTCCCTTCTTCTTATCTTTAGCAAGTTTTTCATTATTAAGTCTGGCTTTTTCATCATCAGGCATAATCTGTTCATCATATGTCATTCTGACATCTCTTGCATCAAAGAATATGTTAAAATTATGTTTTGCCGTAAGATATGTTGCAAGTCCGACAATAATTACAACAATTCCTGCAAGAAAAAGCATGAACCCAATAAATGGCAGATAGCTTGTGCCAGCATGCTCTTCACTATTATAGAAATCCATTGCGGCACTGGTATCGGCTTCAAGTGCTATCCTGTTGATAAAAAATGTTAAATAACCCATACAGGTCTCCTCTCTTTAGATATTTCCTTAGGACATACATGATTATACATCATATTTCTTTGTATTAACACATAAATATCATATAAATATTCCTTTTCATTTTTAATGATATGAGATATAATGTTGACATACAAAATCGTGCAATGGAGGTAAAGAAATATGTTAGTTTCAGCTAAAGAAATGTTAGACAAAGCTCTTGCCGGCAAATATGCTGTCGGACAGTTCAACATCAATAACCTTGAATGGACTAAGTCTATTCTCCTTACTGCACAGGAGATGAATGCTCCTGTAATCCTTGGTGTATCTGAAGGTGCTGGTAAGTATATGACAGGTTTCGAGACTGTTGCAGCCATGGTTAAGGCTATGGACAAGTCTCTTGGAATCACTGTTCCTGTTGCTCTTCATCTTGACCACGGAACATATGAAGGATGCTACAAATGTATCAAAGCAGGCTTCACATCTATTATGTTTGACGGTTCTCATTATCCAATTGATGAGAATATCAAGAAGACAACCGAGCTTGTCAATGTAGCTCATAATCTTGGTCTTTCTATTGAGGCAGAAGTTGGTTCAATAGGCGGCGAAGAAGATGGTGTTATCGGAATGGGTGAATGTGCAGACCCTGATGAATGTAAAGCTATTGCAGATCTTGGTGTAGACATGCTTGCAGCAGGTATCGGTAATATACATGGAAAGTATCCTGCTAACTGGCCAGGATTAAGCTTTGAGACTCTTGCAGCTGTTAAGGATAAGATTGGTGATATGCCATTAGTTCTTCATGGTGGTACAGGTATTCCTGCAGATATGATTCAGAAGGCAATCTCTCTTGGAGTTTCTAAGATTAATGTTAACACAGAGTGCCAGCTTTCATTTGCTGATGCAACAAGAAAGTATATTGAAGCAGGCAAAGACCTTGAAGGAAAGGGATTTGATCCTAGAAAGCTTCTGGCTCCAGGCTGCGAAGCAATTAAAGAAACTGTTCGCGAGAAGATTAATCTTTTTGGTTCAGCAGGAAAAGCTTGATGATGATTGGAGATTTTTATGAGTAACTTAAAGACAGATGAAGATGATGATTTTATAACATCTGCTTCACCTGAAACAGAACCAGACGAAGCGGATTTCGCTTTTGACGTTAAAGAAAAAAAGAAAAAGCGCTCAAGCATAGTAAGCCGTATTATTTTAATTATATGTGCATGCGTTTTTGTTTTTGCAGCAGTCAGGCTTGTATCCATTCTTCTTGAATACAAGAAGGGTAACGATATTTATGATAATATTGAAGGCAACGTCCTTGATGATACACCTGTTAATATTACCATAGGCGAAGATAATCAGGATGTAACAATCCCTTTTGTCTATAATCATCAGGCACTGCTTGATATTAATCCTGATGGTCTTGGTTTTCTTTATGTACCATCGGTAGATATAAGGCTTCCTATTGCCCAGACAACCGATAATGATTTTTATCTTACTCATACATTTGATAAAACTTACAACCGAAACGGATGCCTTTTCGTTGATTATCGAATTAAAGAGGGTCTTAATGCCAGCCATGTTATTATCTATGGACATAACATGGGTTCTGGTGCTATGTTTGGTACTCTTGCCAGATATAAGAATTCTGGTTTCTACCAGACGGAAGGTAATGATGTTTTTTATATATATACAGAAGATGTAATCCGTGAGTACAAGATTTTTACAGTATATATAACTGATCCAATAAGTGATACATTTACATTCAATTTCAGCAATCTGTCCGGTCTTCGCGAATACGCAAAGAATGTCCAGGCTGAATCACTGTACAATACCGGAGTCGATATTTCTAACGCAACACAGGTAGTTACATTTTCAACCTGCACAGATGATTCTAAACAACGTGTTATTGTATCAGGTACATATGTCGGAGAATCAAAGTTAGATAATGGAACATCTTCTGAAGCATCTGTATCCGCTTCAGAATAGGCATTTTAACACTCATATTTCATGCGGGGTTAATTTTTTTAATATTTTCAAAAAAGCACTTGCAAATTTATACAATATGAGTTATTTTATTTAAAGACAGCAGGCTGTCGCTAATTAAATAAGGTAGAACAAAGGCGTTCCATTTATATATTTGTATAAGTATATACTTGGACGCCATTTTTTAGTTTTACTAATAAAAAGATAAGAAAAGGAAGGATGAGGAAGTTATGAGTGAAAGATTCAATGTAGCTGACATCTTCGGCGAGAATGTGTTTAATGACACAGTTATGAAAGAACGTTTACCAAAGAACGTTTACAAAAACCTTAAATTAACAATGGAAGGTGTGCAGGAGTTATCTTTAGCAGATGCTGATGTTATCGCTAATGCTATGAAAGACTGGGCTATCGAGAAAGGTGCAACTCATTACACACATTGGTTCCAGCCTTTAACAGGAACTACTGCTGAGAAACATGATTCATTTATATCAGCACCTAAGTCAGACGGAAAGGTGCTTATGGAATTCTCAGGTAAAGAATTGATTAAAGGCGAACCTGATGCTTCATCATTCCCTTCAGGTGGTCTTCGTGCAACATTCGAGGCCAGAGGATATACAGCATGGGATTGTACATCTCCTGCATTTGTACGCGAAGGTGCTCAAGGTGCTACTCTTTGTATTCCTACAGCATTCTGCTCTTACACAGGTGAAGCTCTTGACCAGAAAACTCCATTACTTCGTTCAATGGATGCCATCAACGAGCAGGCTCTTCGTATTTTAAGGCTTATGGGTAATACAACATCTAAGAAAGTTACTCCTTCTGTAGGTGCTGAACAGGAATACTTCATTGTAGACAGAGAGAAATATTTACAGAGAAAGGATCTTATCTTCTCTGGCCGTACTTTATTCGGAGCTATGCCTCCTAAGGGTCAGGAACTTGATGATCACTACTTTGGTTCTATCCGTGAAAGAATTGCCGCTTTCATGAAAGATATTAATGAAGAATTATGGAAACTTGGTGTATCTGCTAAGACACAGCATAATGAAGTTGCTCCTGCACAGCATGAGTTAGCTCCTATCTATGCACAGTGCAATATTGCTACAGATAACAACCAGCTTATGATGGAAGTTATGAAGAAGGTTGCTTACAGACATGGCCTTGTATGCCTTCTCCATGAGAAGCCATTTGCAGGTGTTAACGGTTCTGGTAAGCATAACAACTGGTCTATCACAACTGATGACGGCATTAACATGCTTGACCCAGGTAAGACACCTCATGAAAACTTCCAGTTCCTTCTTGTACTTGGTGCAATTATGAAGGCTGTTGATAAACATGCTGACCTTCTTCGTGAGTCTGCATCTGATGTTGGTAACGATCACAGACTTGGAGCTAATGAAGCACCTCCAGCTATCATCTCTATGTTCCTTGGCGAGCAGCTTGAAGATGTAGTTATGCAGTTAATCGATAAGGGTGATGCTACAAGCTCTATTCAGAAAGGTAAGTTAAAGACTGGTGCTTCTACTCTTCCAGACCTTAACAAGGATGCTACAGATAGAAACAGAACATCTCCATTCGCATTCACAGGTAACAAGTTTGAGTTCCGTATGGTTGGTTCTTCAGATTCTATCGCTCCTGCAAATGTTGTTCTTAATACAATCGTTGCAGAAAGCTTTAAGGAAATCGCTGATGAATTAGAGGGTTCTGAGGATATGCAGATGGCTGTCCATGATATGATTAAGAAGCTCTTCACAGACCATCACAGAGTTGTATTTAACGGTAATGGTTACTCAGATGAATGGGTAGCGGAAGCTGAAAGAAGAGGACTTCCTAATATCAAATCTATGGTTGAGGCTGTTGGTTCACTTGTTAAACCTGAAACAGTTAAGATGTTTGAAGGATTTGGTGTATTCACAGAAGCTGAATTAAAGTCAAGAGCTGAGATTAAGTACGAAGCTTACTCTAAGGCAATCAACATCGAAGCTAAGACAATGATAGATATGGCTGGCAAGGAAATCATTCCTGCTGTTATCTCATACACAACAGAGCTTGCTAACTCAGTACTTTCAGTTAAGGAAGCTGGTGCAGACGCTTCAGTTCAGGCAGACATCCTTACAGAAGTATCTGGTTACTTAAAGGAAATGAAGGCAGCTTCAGCTAAGCTTGCAGAGACAGTTGCTACAGCAGCTACATTTGAAGGAAAAGCACAGGCTGAATACTTCAGAGATACAGTAAAGGTTGCAATGGACGAATTAAGAGCTCCAGTAGATAAAGCCGAGATGATAGTAGATAAGGAATTCTGGCCATTCCCAAGCTACAGCGAATTATTATTCGAGGTATAATACATAGCTAATTGTTATAAATCACTCTCATAAAAATCTCCAGCATTAGACCGGCAAAGCCAAATCTAATGCTGGAGATTTTTTACCCCTTGAAACATCCACTGTGTAGATTGCCAGTCTGGGGGTATCGGGCTGTGGCTTGATTTATTACGAGCTGTGCAGGAGTTAATGCCGCCATAGACAAA